>FWWL01000059.1_pt1 | contig 274888 bp, 229 predicted proteins | sample 2228331 | NCBI WGS metagenome assembly FWWL01 (sample SAMEA103939775, study PRJEB20133) | metagenome
GGCACAGGGCTTTTTCCCATGCCGTTTTGGATTCCATTTTTATTCCCGGTCTTGTCTTTGAGCTTAACTTAATGACATTGCCGATAACGGCTCCTCTTTTCCATAAAGTTACTCTTCCCATCCTGATCGCGTTTCCTAATTAATTTTAACCGTGGTTAAACATAAAACAACGCCTAGGTATAGATGCAATGGAGGGGTTATAATACAAATATATAGTAAAAATATCTGCGGCAGAACATATTTGATAATTGCAAGTAGGTAAGAGAGAGGAATGACAATGAACAAGAGGCAAATATTTTTTTCGCTGCGTCTTAAGTTTCTACTTGCATTTTCGTTGTTTATTGTAATTCCCATATTGATTATGTTGTATTTCTACTTCGTTGAATCTGACAAAATATTCAAGAGGGAAATGGTAGACACGCAAACCCAAGTTCTCCAACGGGTCACGGATCGAGCCAATGATATGTTGAATCGAACTTTAAACGTTTCAAATTTGCTTATCAATGACTATGATGTTCTGCAATTGCTTAGAGGTTCGGGGCAGACGGATTTAGATGATTTTAGTACATTCCGAAGGGTAGTCGGAGTGCAGAGTAAGATGGACAACCTGATCGCCTATATTTTGGACAACCATGCCATTGTCGCGGTATATGGATTTAACGGCAATATCTATGCGACGAACCAAGATGAATCGATCCTTGAAATGATGCCTGATTATGTGAAGAAAGCCAAAGAAAATAACGGAGCTCCTGCTTGGGACGTGAACCCTTCTTTGCAAATTAAGGGTCTTGAAGGCAACCCTAATGGGGGCTTTATTACCATGGTCCGCTTGATTAGGGGGGAGATTACGAAAGGGTACGGCTTAGTTTTTATCGCATTTCCGATTAAAGAAATGTTTCCCGTTTCTAATGATTTAGAGCTGGATTCATCCTCCCAATTTCTAATTTCAGACAAAAACCGTCTGCTGTGGGGGCAGAATGATTTGTGGAACTTAAAGAAATCGGATAAGGTGATTTCCCCGTTTACACAAACATTAAAAGCAACGGGTTGGCAATTGCAATGGATTCCCATGCAGGAACAATGGGTGCAGCAATTAAATAACGTGCGTTCCAAAACGACATGGGGTGTCATCTTTTTATTCACATGTTTTCTTTTTGTTTTTGTTTATTTTACCCTGCGTTTGACGAAGCCCATTCGTTTGCTCGTGCAAGCAATGGGAAAAGCTTCATCCGGAAATTTTGATAAACCCGCCTTGGCGGGCGGAAACGATGAAATCGGCCTGCTGAACCGCCACTTCAACCGTATGCTATCGAGCTTGAAGGAAATGGTTACGACTCTTCGCGAAGAGCAACAGCTTAAAGAGGAGGCGAGATTTCATGCCTTGCAAGCCCAAATTTCTCCTCATTTCTTGTTTAATGCGCTCAATTCCATCAAGTGGATGGCTTTATTCTCAGGGGCCAGAAACGTCGGAGATATGATTACTTCCCTTGGCATCATGTTGAACTACAGTATGAAGCAAGAGAATGAAGTGGTCACATTCGGCGAAGAGCTTGATTTTATCCAGCATTATTTTTCACTTCAAAAAATTCGTTTTAACGATAATATAGAACTGTCCATGGATGTCGATGAAAAATTATTGTCTGCCCGCATGCTTAAATTCACCCTGCAGCCTATTGTTGAAAACAGCATTATCCATGGAAATCGTATGCCTTTAATGATTCATATCGCGGCTTATCAAGAAAATGATATATTGTTTATTATCATTAAGGATAACGGGCAAGGGCTGTCCGAGAGAAAAATGGCTGATGGAGCTCATCCAATACCTGATCCCATCAATCAAGGGAAATACAGTGGAATTGGACTTGAGAATGTACAAACTCGGATACGCATGCATTTTGGGGATCTATACGGAATGCACATTCAAAATGGCAGCGATAGCGGAGCGGAGACGATTATAAGGTTACCTTGGACGGGAAGGGTGGATCCAGCATGACAAAGCTGTTGTTAGTAGAAGATGAATTTTTGGTGCGGCTGGGACTCAAGACATTTATTCCATGGGAGGAATTCGGCTTTGAATTGATCGGCGAAGCTGTGGATGGATTGGATGCACTGACCATTCTTTCTGAAAAGTCCTGTGATCTCTTGATTACCGACATTTCCATGCCGAACATGGACGGCATAACCTTGATGGAGCGCGTGAAGGAGCTATACCCGCACATCAAAACATTAATCCTGTCCAACTATAATGACTTCCAATACGTCAAACGTGCTTTGCAGCTAGGTGCTTCCGACTATATATTGAAGCTGACTATGCAGCCAGAGGAGCTGCAAAGCAAGCTAAAGCAGATTCGCGAGGAAATTGAGAATGAGCGCAGGATGCAAGAGCAAACTTTACAGATTAGTCGGGATGCGCTGCAATACCGGCAGGAAACGACTTTGGAAAAGCATTTGCGTAATCTCCTGATGATGCAATGGTCCAAGCATGAAACAGATGAACTTTCGCAGGAATATGAAGCTTATCTCCTTCCGTTTCCATGGACCGTTTCAATGATGAGGATAGATAGGTACGAGTCCATCATAGATGAGAATCGCTTTAAGAGCGAAAAGCTGCTGTACTTTTCCATAGTAAATATCCTTCGGGAAATCATGCGCAAATATGGAGAAGGACACATTGTGGAAATGGATGAGGGGCGATTCGGGATCATTTCCGGAATGGGGGCGGATTTGATTCTGCAAGAGATGACGGAATGTATGGAACGTTATCTCAAATTATCCGTATATTTCGGGACTTACTCCCCGGTTCAACAAGCATACGATCTACATGAAGCATGCGGCTTTGCCGAAGAAGCGCTCCTAGAGAGATTTTACAACGATTCGAATCGTGTTATTCACTATAGAGAGCAAATGTTTGTTTACGATACATCACCTTTGTCGTCACGGGATGAATTTCTCGATTTGATGGCTCGTCAAGACCAAGAAGCACTTCAGAAAGCGATAAGAAATATGGCAGACGCCTATTTGAAAGCTGGGGTATTCAGACCTCATCCCGATCAGCTTAGAGAACGTTGGTTGCAGATCATCCACCTATTCGAAGTGTTCCTCCATAATAAGGGAGGTGACCTTTATTCAATCCCACCATACGAGGAAAAGTACCCACATCATATAATAAGGTCAGCGGAATCCGTACAAGAAATAAGCGAGTGGTTGATCGGCTGGATTGCAGTCTTCTTTGAATATTTGCGTGCCATTACGGTTCGTCAACCTCGTCTCGAAATCCAAGCCGTTCAAAGAATAATCGAAGAAAAGTACAGCACGTCCTTAAAAATGTCCGACTTGGCTAAGGAAGTCAATTTTACAGAAACGTATTTAAGCTCCTTATTCAAGAAGGAAACCGGCGAGACCATGATCGACTACATGATCCGTATGCGAATGAAGAAAGCTAGGGAGCTGCTCAAGGATCCCAATGTGAAAATTTATGAGGTATCGGACGCGATCGGCTATTCGGACCCCAATTACTTCTCCAAGCTGTTCAAAAAAATCGAGGGGATTTACCCTCAGGAGTATCGCAAGCGCTATATTTACTAATAGAAGATAAAACGAGACAGGTAGGATCTTAAAAAATTCCATTCTGCAGGATTCCCGCCCCTTGATATGCTAATGGAGTCCAATCGGATAAAAAGTAAGAAAGGGGTTTTATCAGCATGAAGACAACCAGTATGAAGAAAGTCATGTATTCCGTATTATCGCTTACCGTGGTTATTAGTTTGATTCTTTCAGGCTGCGGTTCAACAAGCGACAAAAGCACGACAAGCCCATCTCCCTCAGGAGCGAACACAGGAAGTTCCGAGGCTCCGCAGAAATCGGTTAAGCTTATGCTTTGGGGAGCCCTTCCCGAAGAGAACGGACCGAAGGCCGTGGTCGATAAGTGGAACGGCGATCATCCGGATATCCAAGTGGAATATACCCGTTACTTGAACGATGACAGCGGCAACACGAAGCTCGATACAGCTCTTATTAGCAACACCGAGTCCCCAGACATCTTCTTCAGCTATGGAGAGACGAATTACAATCGTCGTGCTAACGCGGGCGTCACTTATCCATTGGATGAGTTGATAAGCAAATACAAGTTTAACGTAGAGGACGTCATCGGCAAAGATGCAATCGTTCCGTTTAACGGGGAGATCCATTATATTCCGGCGATGAAGCTGTTATCCTCGATCATGATCAACCAATCGGCATTGGAGAAAGCGGGAGCGAAGATCCCGGATCAAGGATGGACATGGGATGAATACATGGCCCTAGCCGAACAGCTGAATACACCGGATCAGAAGGGGAGCTTTATTCAAGTTCCCGGGGATAGCATGGTGCGTTTCGCCATTCTTGAAAATCAACCGAAAGATTCCTATTATACGGCCGATGGAATGTCCACTTTCGACAGCCCTGCCGTCAAGAAGGGCTTGGAGTATCAAAAAGCACTGCAGGACAAAGGATTATCGGTTAAGTGGCAGGACATTATCGCCAACAAATTGGTTACGGCCAGCGAGCTTCTAACGGGTAAAGCGGCGATGATCTTTGGAGGCACGCATTTGATTAGGAATGTGAAGGACACCGCAGGGTTCCCGCATGACTTCAAAACGATTTTTGCCCCGGTACCTCAGCTGGAAAAGGGCGGTAATGTAAATGTCGCAGGCTATAACGACTTTATGTCCATTAATAAGAACTCCGAGAACAAAGATGAAGCCTTCCAATTTATTTCCTGGTATCTGACTGAAGGAAATTTGCTGATGATTCCGGGTGGGCGCTTGCCGTCCTCTAAGAAGATCGATGTCGATCAAGTAGCTGATCTGATGGTGGGAGACGCGGCAAACCTGATCGATGTGGATTCTCTGAAAGCTTTGATTAAAGGGGATTACACATTCCCGGTCCAAACGATCACGACTGCTCTTCCGGAACTGACCAAAATCATAACGGAGGAAACCGAGAAATATGTGATGGGTGTAGAGTCCCTTGATGAAACGATCGCGAACATGAAAACAAGAGCGGATGAAGCGATTAAAGCTGAGAAAAAATAACCGTTCTGCTAATTAAGACCTGAAGGACTTCGATAAGAAGTCTAACGGGTCTTTTTCTTTTCCCAATATCGATATCTTAAAAATAAGCCTGTATTAACCTAAATCACGCCATTCCTCCGTCATTTGCTTCTCCCTATAATACAGCTATAGCTTTAAATATGGCGAAGTGAGGTGACATCATGAAACGAAAGTCCAAGCATCTAATGAAGGAACTGCTTGCGGGTTATTTGTTTATTTTACCGAATTTTATCGGTGTATTTTTCTTTGTAATACTGCCGCTGCTCTTTAGCTTTATTCTGATTTTCGCGGATTGGGATTACTTAAAAGGTTTTGATGGGCTTAGCTTTGCAGGGCTTGGAAATATCCGGAAACTAATTCATGACGATTATTTATGGCGTGCACTTCGAAATAATTTTATTTTCACGGGTGTAACGGTGCCCTGTGCAATGGCTATCGGGCTGGTGGCGGCCGTGCTGCTTAATCGGCATGTCTACGCCAAGGGTGCCTTACGAACTTTGTTTTTCCTTCCCTATGTGAGCAGCTTGGTTGCGGTATCCGTGGTGTGGAGCGTACTCTACAATTCGGAGGATGGCCCGATTAACGCCATTCTCAATTCCATGGGGGTCGGCAATCCGCCTGGGTGGCTGGGAAGTACCTCGTGGGCATTGCCGGCGATCATCATTATGATCGTATGGACTTACATTGGGTATACCATGGTGCTATATATGGCGGGACTTCAAGGGATTCCGAGAGATTTATATGAAGCAGCCTCGATTGACGGAGCCGCAGGCTGGAAGCAGTTTTCCAACATCACGGTCCCAATGCTGAAGCCAACCAGCTTTTTGATTGCCGTGACACTTATTATTTCAACATTTCAGGTATTTGCGGTCGTGAATGTAATGACGCACGGTGGACCGGTGAATTCGACGATGGTTATCGCGTATCACATTTATATTACGGCCTTCCAAAACTATAAAATGGGTTATGCGGCAGCGATGTCATGGGTTTTGTTCGTCCTCATATTTGCCATTACTTTGATTCAGTGGCGCGGTCAGAAGAAGTGGCAGCAGCATTTTTGAGAAAAGGAGTGTGCATGAAGTGATTTCCATACGAAAATTGATCATTACGATGATCATGGCGGCTTTGGGTTTAATCGTCATGATTCCATTCATCTGGATGATATCCGCTTCTTTCAAGATCCAAGGAGATTTATTCCATTACCCGATCGAATGGATTCCCAAAAAACCGGTTTTCTCCAATTACGAGGAGGTTTGGGGAGGTAAATATAAATTTGCCTTATTTTACTGGAATTCGACCAAAATTACTTTATTTACGGTGGCCGGCTCTATCATCACTAGCTCGCTGGCGGGATTTGCATTTGCAAAGCTGAACTTTAAAGGCAGGGACTTTATCTTCCTGATGTACTTGGCAACGATGATCATACCCGCTCAGGTATTGCTTGTACCCCGGTTTATCCTGTTTGATCGAATTGGCTTAGTGAATACCCATATGGCAGTTATTTTACCTGGCCTTTTTACCGTATTCGGAACCTTCCTGATGAGGCAATTTTTCAGTACGATTCCGAATGAGCTTCTTGAGGCATCGAAAGTGGATGGAGCCGGACTATGGCGAATCTATTGGCAAATATGTTTGCCCTTGACCAAGCCTGCTATAGTGACCCTTCTAATTCTGACCTTTACGTGGCACTGGAACGAGTATGAGAATCCGCTGATCTTCCTGCGTTCAAGAGATCTGTTTACGCTGCCGATCGGACTTTCCAGCTTCGTGGATGAATACGGCGCGAATTATTCTTTGATTATGGCGGCTTCGGTTTCTACACTGATTCCTTTAATCATTATCGTAGCTATTTTTCAAAGATTTTTTGTTGAGGGTATTGCCAACACGGGTTTGAAGGGGTAGTACCAGGAATGAAATGACGATATACGAGGAGCGATATGCATGAATAAGTCTAGCGACTTTTTTGACATTGTGATTGTAGGGGCAGGCGTAGGCGGGATTTGTGCCGCTTTAGCAGCTTCCAGGTTAAACTGCAAGGTGCTGCTTATTGAAAAGATGAGTGAAATCGGCGGGACCGGCGTACATGCAGCTGTTGCTTTAGTTTGTAAATTTCGTGACCATAGCGGGCGATGCATCAACACAGGCATTCATAAAGAATTATTCCCGGCGGCCTATCAGAATACAGGATTACACTTCGACAAGGAGACGGTGGCTACCTATGACGAACGGGAATTAAAAGAAAGGTATCTTCAATTAATCCAAAAGGAGAAAAATTTAACGGTTTGGACAGATTGCGAAGTGGATGCCGTTCAGGTAGAGAATGGGATGATTCGTTCATTAACTATCGCGGGGCCTAACCAAAAGCAAGTATATGGTCAAGTGTTCCTTGACAGCACGGCAGACGGGAATTTATCGGTCCTGGCAGGAGCGGAATTTCAAAAAGGCCGAGCGAAAGACGGTAAAATGCAAATGGCGACGGTTACCTTCAAGCTCACTGGATTCGATTCCTCACTGTTTAAAATAAAAGATGTCACAAGCTGGGGCTGCTATTTCTGGCTGCAAGAGACGCTGAAACCTTATTATCTTGCAATGAAACAGACCAAGAATAGCACAAATATGCGTCAGGGCGTGTTGGCGTTCCCTTATCCGGATGGAAAGGCGCTCCTCTTTAATTCAACAGCGTTAACCGACGTCGATCCCACAATTCCAGGCTCTGTGGAACGAGCGTTTGAAGCAGGTAAAGAGCAAGTCTATGAGCTGGTTGAAGCGATCAAAGAGCATCCTGCTTTTCGGGAAGCAACAATCGAGACTATTTTCACCAAGCTGGGCGTGCGTGAAGGCCGCAGAGTGATTGGCGACTATATGTTAACCGGGAAAGATTGCATAAGTGTTCGCAAGTTCGATGATATGGTGGCTGCCTGTGCTTATGATGTGGATGTTCATGATCCGGATGGAGCTAAGAATCATGAAGAATATATGACTATATTGCCAAGCCCGGGTTATTATCATATTCCCTATCGCTGTCTTATTGCCAAAGGACTCAGCAACTTGCTTTTAAGCTCACGCTGCATCAGCGGTACCCATGAAGCACACGCGTCTTACCGTGTGATGTCAGGGATTAGCGCGATAGGCGAAGCAGCAGGAACTGCCGCAGCTTTAACAGTGAAATCAGGTTATAGCGATGTTCGTCAGATTTCTGCTGAAGAGATACGCTACATTCTACAAACCCGCGGCCAATTCATTGAAGGTTCTGTTAAGGAAACACAGGTAATTTATAAGTAAATTTAATCTTTACATTCGAAGGGGGAAGTGATGGGATGAAGAAAATGTTGGGTCGTATAGGGGTTGCGCTTATTGTATTAGCTCTACTGGCAGCAAACGGGTTCAGTCCAATTTTAGAAAAGCAGGTGGCTTACGCAGCAACACTGACCATCGAACAAAATACAGTAGGAAACATTTTTTACGAAAATGAGATCAAGAGCTTCAAGATTCATACAGACGGGGACTCCATCGATTGGGCTTATACGGATTATTGGAACAACACCGTAGAGTCCGGAACCGAAGCCGTAAATGGTGAAAGCGTTACGTTGACCGTTAATCCAGGAAAGAACGGTTGGTTTAATTTGGTCATTACCGCCAAGCAGAACGGCAGCGTTTTTGCGACGAAAGATACTACATTCGCCGTCGTTGCGAATTTCGATCTGAGCCAGGTGGCGGATTCGCCTTTTTCCGTGCAAACGCATGCCGCTCGAACCGATGAGATTGCTCAAGACTCGGCAGTGCTCATACCCATAGCCCGAAAAATGGGAGTGAAGTATGTCCGGGATGCCTTGAGATGGGGGGATATCGAGGATACGGTAAAGGGAGTATATAACTTTAAATCTTATCATGACGATTTCTTATCTCGAGTCGCAGCCAATGACCTCAAGCCTTATATGACCCTGGCTTTGTATAATCCTTTATACGATGGAGGATTGGTACCGACCAGTCCCGAGGCAAGAGCGGCTTTTGCCGAATACGGCAAGCAATTATTGAACAGGTATCCTGACGTCGGTCAGGTGGAGATTTGGAATGAGCCGGACATTCCTTCATTCGGGAAGGGACTTACTACAGAGGAAGAGAAAGCGGATTTCTATTTCAATTTGTTAAAAACATCCTATGAACAAATTCATCCTGCTTTTCCCAATGTCAAAATTACCGGCTTCGTATTCGGTGAACTGGGATCGGATAACTTCTTGAAATCGCTTTATGAAAAAGGCGCGTTGAATTATATGGATGAGTATTCGTTTCATTCCTATACGAGGAATCCCGAGGAAATCGTCAAAGACATCAACCGGCATAAAACGATCATGAAAACCTATAATAACAACCAGACTATTCCTATGAATCTCTCGGAAACCGGATTTACGAATTTCAATTTCGATGAATACGTGCAAGCCAATTATACTGTTCGAAGATTAGTCACCGTATTGGCCAATGGTATTAAGAAGGTTAATGTTTATAATTTGCAAAATAAAACGACCGTTCCTAATGAATTTGAAGGTACGTTCGGATTGATTCGAAATCCGAATGACGCGAAGGGATCTTACACTCCCAAGCCGGCTTATGCCGCTTATGCGGCAATGACACGCCAGTTATCGGGTGCAAGCTTTCAGCAGTCGGAGGATATAGCACCCGGGTTAATCTATATTCATGCTTTCAAAAAAGGAAGCGAAGACATCCGGGTGATGTACTCGCCCATGGGAAGCGAAGTGAGGCTTCATTCTGCGGTTGATATCGAGGTCACGGATATGATGGGAAATACGCAAACGCATACTCCGGTTGAGGGTGTGGTTCGCCTGCATCTTGATAAAGATCCGATTTATGTGAAGGGGACATTAAGCGCTCCAGTCGAGGAGATCATCCCTGTACCGAGCAGTCCCATCGCCTTATATCATGGTTATTATACAAATGGAGGTTATACGGAAGTTAACGGGCCGTTAGGAACCGCAACGAATAAATGGGTAACCTCTTCGGTTCTCAAGGGTTATGACGGAAAGGGCTCCAGGGCCATTACGAATCCAACAGGCGCATCGGCGACCTGGAAACCGACCATTGCGACTCCCGGTCGTTACAGGGTGTCCGTATATCTTCCAGGAAATCCGGCTTCGCCTGCCAATACGACGAGGAGCGCCGATTATTCCATCTATATTAACGGAGTGAAGGCAAGCACGAAGACCGTTGATCAATATACAAACCAAGGGACATGGATGGATTTGGGCATTTACGATTTCCCGAGAAGCATTAATAATTATGTGCTGGTAGAGGATAGCAGCGTCGCTCACGACAAGCCGTTGCGGGCTGATGTGGTTAAATTTGAGCTGATTCCACCGACTGGGATTGACTTTGAGGTGGATTCGCTTCAAATGGGTGTAGGAAATTCGTTACCTTTCACGCCTGTATTTACACCGACTGAGGCAACGGATCAAACACTGGTTTGGAGCAGCTCTAACAGTCAGGTGGCGACTGTTAATGAGCAAGGGATTGTGAGTGCAATAAGAACGGGCGATGCAGTCATTCGTGCCACGAATCCGCTCACTTCCCTCTATGCTGAAGTGGCGGTCCAAGTCAACCAATATTCCGTCATTCAGCCAGTTACCCTCTATAGTAGCTATGGTGCAAACGGAGGATATTCTGAAGTTAACGGACCGTTGGGAACGGCTACGAATAAGTGGGTAACCTCCACGGTTCTCAAAGGCTACAACGGCGGCATTTCGAGAGCGATCACGAATCCTACAGGGGCATCCGCTCAATGGACGCCGACCGTATCCCAGCCCGGACGTTACCGGATATCGGTTTATTTGCCTGGAACACCAGCGACACCGGTGTATACGACGAAAGCTGCCGAATACTCGATTTACATCGATGGGATCAAGACCGATTCGAAGATCATCGATCAATCTACACTTCAGGGCTCGTGGCAGCTGCTGGGTATTTACGATTTGCCTTATGGCTCGACGAGCTATATCACCGTCGTTGATGCGAATGCAGCTCATGACAGACCGCTTCGTGCGGATGTGGCCAAATTCGAATTCATTCCACCAACAAGTATCAGCTTGGACACCCAGGCGTTAGACCTGCATGTAGGAGATGAGCATCTCTTTGCAGCTGGAATAACTCCGATTGATGCAACGGAGCAAGATCTAGTTTGGAGCAGCACGAATAGCGAGGTGGCAGCCATTGATGTCCAAGGTCAGCTTCGTGCCTTGACTGCTGGCAGCACTGTAATTCGCGTCACGAATCCGTTGACGTCCCTTTATGCCGAAGCTGAAGTGACGGTGAGACCCCTTGATCAGACAGCCCCTGTTAGTGTTGCCTCTGTAAGTCCGGCTGCACAGAACGGCAGCAACGGATGGTATACGTCGGATGTAACGGTAAATTTAACGGCAAGCGACGATTTATCTAACGTGGCGAAAACAGAATACCAGGTCAATAACGGGGATTGGATCACCTTTACCGGTTCCATTCCTGTCTTTGGCGAAGGGATTTATAAGGTCGATTATCGAAGTACGGATCAAGCGGGTAATGTAGAACAGATCCAAACAATCGAGTTTAAGATTGACAAAACGGCGCCATCACTACCCGTTCAATTAGATAAAACGTCTCTATGGCCTGCGAATCATAAAATGGTGACCATTAATACTTCACTGAATTCAAGCGATGCTACATCAGGCGTTGCATCGGTGGTATTAACCTCTATTACGAGCAACGAACCGGATAGTGGTCAAGGCGACATTCAAGCCAACATCGGTGCAGCGGCCACCACATTTAGTTTACGAGCTGAAAGATCAGGTAATGGAATGGGACGTATATATACCATAACCTACACGGCAACCGACAAAGCAGGCAACAAAACGGTTACTTCGGTAACTGTAACAGTGCCTCATGATCAATCAGAAAATAATAATCAATCAGGAAATCATTAAGCGAATTAACAAGTCTTAATGTAATTTTATCGGGCTGGATTTTTCATGTCGGATCTGAAATTATCCTTTTTTCTTCAAAAATGCAGAAGACACTGAACTCTTGAACTCTTGAGATCAGTGTCTTTTGCATGTCTGCAGAAAACGAACCTTCCAATCGTCAAGATTATCAAAGCCAACCGATAGATGCCTCTGTATGAAATAGTTAATCATATCCAATCAAAAACAGACTCTTGTGCTTTGCCCATTTGCGTGTTATATTTCAAACGTGGTACCGTTACCACATTCGATGTATGCCAATATATAGCTTATTTCAAAGTAAAAATAATATAATTGTAATTTATGTGGTACCGTTACCGCAATTTTATTCAAAGGGGGGATTGCCATCTCAACCATTCGTGATGTGGCCAAGCTGGCCGGTGTTTCGGTATCGACCATTTCGCGCTATTTGAACAAAAGCGGCTACGTGAACTCCGAAACGGAGCAATTGATCAAGGCTGCCATAGCCAAATTGAATTATGCGCCGAACCAAGTTGCCCGGGGCTTAGCCGGCAAAAAAACGAATACGATCGCGCTCATTCTTCCCGACATATCGAACTTGTTTTTTTCGGACTTGGCCCGCGCGGTGGAGGATGTCGCAGCCACTTACGGATATACGGTTATTTTCGGAAATTCGGATGATCAAGCCGTCAAAGAGAAAAGATACATCGAAACGCTAAAGCAGAAGTATATCGACGGAATCATTTTCGCCTCCAACACGCTTGGGCACGATGATGCGGAAATGTTGACGAAACTCGGTATTCCCTTCGTCTGCTTGGACCGCGGCCCTTCCGAACAAAACTCAAGCGTAGTGAGGTCCAAGAACAAAGACGGCGCTATCATGGCTGTCCAACATTTGCTTGACGTGGGCTGCCGCAAAATCGCTCACATTTACGGACCGCAGCACCTGATTACAGCTAAGGAGAGGCTCATCGGCTTCGAGCAATCGGTGCAGGTATTCGGCTGGTATTCGCCAACGCTGATTGAGCAGGGTGACTTCAGGATCCCCGGCGGAATGAAGGCGACCGAACGGCTGCTAGAACGCCATCCCGATATCGACGGAATTTTTGCCGGCAACGACTTGATGGCGATCGGGGCACTGAAAGCATTGCATCGAATGGGGATTCAGGTCGGCAAGCAGGTTGCCGTTTGCGGTTTCGACGGCATTCAGACAACGGAAATAACGGTGCCAGAGCTGACGACGATTGCGCAGCCGATTTATGATATGGGCGCGCTCATTTCACGCCTGCTGATTAAGAAAATCGAAGGCACGTTGGAAGAGGACCGGTTATACGAGCTTGACGTTAAGCTTATCGTCCGGGACTCGACTTTTAGGGGGAAAGGTACGAATGAACAAGCCTAAACTAGTCGTTATCGGCAGCTTGAATATGGATATCGTAATCGAAACTGAACGTTATCCGCAGGTAGGGGAAACCCTATTGGGAGACAGGGTCAGGTTCATTCCCGGCGGCAAAGGGGCGAATCAAGCGGTCGCGGCGGCTCGGCTAGGCGCGGAGACCGCGATGATAGGAGCGCTAGGCGATGACGCGTTCGGCGAGGTATTGCTCCGCTCGTTGCAGGATGACGGTGTTGATGTGACCGGCGTGAAACGGGTTGCCGGCGTGGCGACGGGTGTGGCATCTATCTATGTCGCCGAAGGCGACAATAGCATTGTCGTCGTGCCGGGGGCGAATTACCGGATGGAGCCGGCCGACATTGACCGCAACGAAGACAAGCTCCGGCAGGCGGATATTGTTCTGCTGCAGTTGGAAATACCGGTCGAAACGGTCGTTTACGCCGCTAGGAAAGCGAAGTCGCTAGGTAAAATGGTCGTGCTCAATCCCGCGCCCGCGCAGCCGTTGCCGGATGAGCTGTTCGGGTTCATCGATTACTTGACGCCCAACCGAACGGAGCTTTCCCGGTACTCCGGGATGGATGCCGAAGGGGAAGCGTTGGAGTCTGCCATGCGGAGAATGAAGGAGATGGGCGCAGCCCATGTCGTTACGACGCTAGGGGCTGACGGCTCGGCTTATCTGACCGATGATGGCGGGTTGCGTACGTTAACAGGTTATAAAGTGCCGGTAGTCGATACGACTGGAGCCGGCGATTGCTATAACGCAGGGCTGGCCCTCTCGATTGCGGCAGGCCTGAGCTTGGAAGAAGCGGTAGACTACGCGTCGGCAGTATCTGCGCTTGCCGTAACGAAATTCGGCGCTCAGGCAGGAATGCCGACGGAAGACGAGGCGCTTAGGTTCGTGAAGGAACAGAAGACAACAGGAGCGTAGCAGCATGAAGAAAATCGGAATCATTAACAGCGAGCTGTCGAGGTTGATCAGCGAGCTTGGCCATACGGATACGATAGTCATTGCGGATAGCGGACTGCCGATTCCAGCCGGTGTGAAACGGATCGATCTGGCCCTCAAGCGCGGCGAGCCGGGTTTTCTGGAGACGCTGGAAACCATATTGGAAGAAATGCAGGTCGAACGGTATACGATAGCCGACGAGATGAGACAAGCCAGTCCGGAGCTGTTCGAACGGACGGGGCGCACCCTAGACGAAGCAGAGGCGCACAGCGTCAGCCATGAACAATTCAAAGTATTGACCCGTCAGGCGAAAGCAGTCATTCGTACCGGAGAACATACGGCTTACGCCAACGTCATTTTGCACGCTGGGGTTACTTTCTAACTAAGGGGGTACACGAGATGGCAACGCAGTTGCTGGAGATGAAGGGGATTGATAAAAGCTTTTCCGAAGTTAAAGTGCTGCAGCAGGCGCAGTTCTCGCTCGAAAGCGGAGAAGTGCATGCTCTAATGGGCGAGAACGGCGCAGGCAAGTCGACTTTGATGAAAATATTGAACGGCATCTACGCGAAGGACGGAGGTACGGTGAACGTAAAGGGAGCCGAACAGTCGTTATCTACCCCTTCGGCCGCGCAGCAGCTCGGAATCGTTATGATTCATCAGGAGTTGAACCTGATTCCGCACTTGACGGTGATGGAGAACATCTTCCTCGGCCGGGAGTTTACGTACGGACCGACTAAGCTGATCGATTGGCGCAAGATGAAGCGGGAATCGACCCGGTTTCTATCGCAGCTTGGGCTGGCGATCGATCCGGACACGGTTGTCGGCGAGCTGTCCGTCGGCCAGCAGCAGATGGTCGAAATCGCCAAGGCATTGTCCAAGAACACGGAAATTTTAGTGTTGGACGAGCCGACGGCTGCCTTAACCGACCGCGAGATCGAGGCACTCTTTCATGTAATCGCTTCCCTTAAAAAGAGTGGCGTCGGCATGATATACATCTCCCATCGGATGGAGGAAATTTTCCGGATATGCGATCGGGTTACCGTCATGCGCGACGGGCGTTATGTTGGCACTGAGCGGGTGGCGGAAACGGATATGGACCAGATCGTAAAGATGATGGTCGGCCGCGAAATCAAAGACCGATTTCCGAAGGTAGATATCACGCTCGGTGAAGAAAAGCTGAAGGTTGATGGGCTTTCGCGAAAAGGTGTACTGCATGACATTTCGTTCTCCGTTCGGGCTGGTGAAATCGTCGGTCTTGCTGGCCTGATGGGAGCGGGCCGCACGGAGCTTGCCAAAGCGCTGTTCGGGGTTGATTCGATCGACAGAGGAACAATAGCGGTGAACGGCAAGCCGACTTCAATCCGCAAACCGATCGACGCGATCCGAGCGGGTATCGCTCTCGTGACGGAGGATCGTAAAGATGAAGGACTGCTCCTTCCGATGTCCGTCAGCGATAACTTGTCCATGCCCAACCTAGCGACGGTTTCGAATCTCGGCTTTCTGAGCGGCACGAAGGAGCGGCAGCTGTCCGACAAGATGATGAAGTCGCTGTTCATCAAAGCATCTAGCGGCGCGCAACCGGTCGGATCTCTCAGCGGCGGCAACCAGCAGAAGGTCGTCATCGGGAAATGGCTGGCGACGAACCCGCAGGTACTCATATTGGACGAGCCGACGAGAGGCGTCGACATCGGGGCGAAGAAAGAAATTTACGATCTGATGAACAAGCTGGCAGAGGATGGAGTCGCGATATTGATGATTTCCTCAGAGCTTCCTGAAGTGCTTGGAATGAGCGATCGGATACTCGTCATGCATGAAGGTAAAATAACAGGGCAATTTAGCAAAAAAGAGGCTACCCAGGAAAATATCATGATGTGCGCTACAGGGGGAGGAGAACCACATGCAAGCTGATGCAATGGGCGTTCCGAAACAAAAACGGCTCAATCTACAGGGGCTCGGTTCGTTAATTGGTTTATTGTTGCTCATCATAGTGTTATCGGTTTCGGCCGAAAACTTTCTAACGGTCGACAATCTGTTTAACGTGCTCCGGCAAGTTTCCATTAACGCGTTGATCGCGTTCGGCATGACATTCGTCATTTTGACGGGCGGCATCGACCTTTCGGTCGGTTCCATTCTCGCCTTGTCCAGTGCGGTATCGGCTGGCATGATGGCCGGTGGGACGGATACATGGCTTGCCGTCATTGTCGGGCTCTTGGCCGGGATCGTGATGGGCGCGGTCAACGGACTTCTGGTTGCCCAAGGACGGCTCGCTCCGTTTATCGTTACGCTGGCCACGATGACCGTCTTCCGAGGAGTTACGCTCGTCTATACCGACGGGAAACCGGTTACCGGGTTGAACGAAGATTTCGCCTTCATGGGTAAAGGGTATTTTCTGCAAATTCCGATGCCAATCATTTGGATGGTCCTCGCGTTTGCAGTATTATATATCATTTTGAAGCACACGACTTTCGGCCGGCGCGTCTATGCGGTCGGGAGCAACGAGGAGGCGACGTGGCTATCGGGGATTAGCACATCGAAAGTAAAGGTGTTGGTTTATTCGATAAGCGGCCTATTGGCTGCGGTCAGCGGACTTATCTTGACCTCCAGGCTCAATTCCGCTCAACCCACGGCGGGTGGTGCCTACGAGCTAGACGCCATCGCGGCGGTCGTGCTCGGTGGAACAAGTCTTTCGGGCGGCAAGGGAAGGATAGTCGGAACGTTGATTGGCGCTGTTATTATCGGCGTTCTGAGCAACGGACTCAACCTGTTGAACGTATCGTCATTTTACCAACAAGTCGTCAAAGGGGCCGTCATCTTAATTGCAGTACTGTTCGATCGCTCGAAAAAACACAAATAACAAATCTGACCTTAGAGGAGAGACTACAACCATGAAAAAAAGATTATTCGGATCGATGCTGCTGCTTGCCGCATTCGTCTTCCTAGCGGCATGCTCGACGGGTACGGCAACAGATACAGGTACAAGTACAGGAACCAACCAAGCCGCTGGCGGCAAGGTGACGATCGGCTTGGCGATTTCGACCCTGAACAACCCCTTCTTCGTAACTCTTAAAGAAGGCGCAGAAAAAGCGGCCAAAGCCGCAGGCGCGGAACTGATCGTCGTGGACGCTCAAGACGATACGGTGAAACAAATCAGCGGTATCGAGGACTTGATCCAGAAAAAGGTTAGCGTCATCCTTATCAACCCGACGGACAGCGACGCAGTCGTATCGGCCGTGGAATTGGCCAATAGCGCGGGTATTCCGGTCATTACGGTTGACCGCGCCGCTAATGGCGGAACGGTAGTCGCGCATATCGCATCCGACAATGTGAAGGGTGGTCAGATGGCGGGCGATTATATTCTGCAAGCGATTGGCGGAAAAGGAAATATCGTCGAACTGCAGGGGAAAGCCGGCACCTCCGCAGCCCGCGATCGCGGCGAAGGATTCCATAAAGCGGTAGACGGCAAAGATGGAGTAAAAGTCGTTGCTTCTCAGCCAGCCGATTTCGACCGTGCTAGAGGGCTTTCGGTTATGGAGAACATTTTGCAAAGCAACAGCGACATTCAGGCAGTGTTTGCCCATAACGACGAAATGGCGCTCGGCGCCTTGCAGGCGATTGAAGCCGCAGGCAAAAAAGGCATCGTCGTCGTCGGTTTCGACGCGACAGCCGACGCGGTCAGCGCCGTCAATGCCGGTACGATGACCGCCACGGTTGCGCAGAAACCGGACTTGATCGGTCAACAGGCGATCGAAACGGCTGTAAAAATAGCCGGCGGCGAGAAGGTGCCGGACGCTATTCCGGTCGAGCTGGAGCTTGTAACCAAAAAATAATCGGTAACGTTAAATCGCCGACCAGACGCCTGATAAGGCGGACGGTCGGCGATTTTGATATAATGATAGAATCTGACTTCAAAATACATTAAGTTATGCGTCTTAATCGCAGCAAGGAGGGCTTTATATTGTCAGTACATAATTGCAGATATTCGGGTTATCTTTTGGTGCATTTTATCGGGGAACAGCCTGACGGCGAGCAGGTTTATTTCTCCTTTAGTGAGGACGGCCTGCATTGGAAAGATCTGAACGGGGGCTTACTGGTTCTGCGTTCCCAACTAGGGGAAAAGGGCGTGAGGGATCCGTTTATAGTACGCTCGCCCAAGGAGGACAAGTTTTATCTGATTGCCACGGATCTCCGCATTGCAAACGGAAAGGGCTGGTCCGCTGCGTCGACTGCCGGAAGCCGCGATATCATCATATGGGAATCCGCCGATCTGGTGCAATGGTCTTCGCCGTGGGCAGTCACGCTTGACGTACCGGGAGCTGGCTGCGTCTGGGCGCCGGAGGCCATTTATGACGAAGCCGCGGACGATTTCTTGGTGTTTTGGGCCTCCGCGACGCAGGAGCCGCAAGAAAAAGAGCGGAAACAGAAAATCTATAGCGCCCGTACCAAGGATTTTCGCAGCTTTACGGCGCCTGAAAAGTATATTGAACGGGAAAATCACATCATTGATACCACGATAATTGCCCACAACGGTAGCTACTACCGTTATTCCAAGGATGAAACGACTAAGAATATCCGGGTCGAAAAAGGCACATCGCTGGAAAAAGACTCATTTACCGATCTGTCCGCTCCGGTTTTGGAGGAATTGTTAGGTGTGGAAGGCCCGCAGATTTTCAAGCTCAACGACCGCGAGGAGTGGTGCCTTATTGTTGATCGCTTTGCGGAAGGAAAAGGCTACCTCCCCCTGCTAACCTCGGACCTTGAAAGCGGTGAATTCCGGGTTCTGCCGGAAGGGTCGTTCGATTTGGGGAAAACCAAGAAACGCCACGGTGGAGTTCTCCCTATTACCGCGGCTGAATGCAGCCGCCTTATAGCGGCGTTTGGCGACGGCCATCAGGCGTTGCCCGGGCAATTCGCCGACCCGGATCTTGTGAAGTTCGGCGACCGCTATTACCTTTACCCCACAACCGATGGCTTCACGGGCTGGTCGGGCTCGCAATTTCAAGCGTTTTCTTCGGCTGACTTGCGTATTTGGAAAGACGAGGGCGTGATTCTGGATCTTGCGACGGAAGATGTACCCTGGGCTGTCGGCAGCGCATGGGCTCCGGCCATTGCCAGCAAAGACGGTAAATATTACTATTATTTCTGCGGCAAAATGGAAAGCGGAGTGAGCGCCATAGGTGTTGCTGTTGCCGAGACTCCGGCAGGCCCGTTTCGCGCGCAGCCGCAGCCGCTTGTTACCATGGAACAGACGAAGCGTCTTGGTATCGCCATGGGCCAGGCCATTGACCCATCCGTCTATATGGAGGATGACGGTACGGCTTACCTGCTGTTTGGAAATGCACACCCTGCAATCGTACAGCTCGGCGAAAATATGGTAACCGTTATTGAGGATACGATGAAGAATCTTGTCGGCCTGGATGACTTCCGAGAGGCGGTCACCGTCCTCAAGCGCGGCGGGCAGTATCACTTCACTTGGTCCTGCGACGACACCGGCAGCGAGGATTACCACGTGAACTATGGCACGGCGGAGCATCTTTACGGGCCGGTAACTTACCGCTACCCGGTTCTTGTTAAAAATAAGGAAAAAGATATGCTCGGCACCGGTCATCATGCGATTCTCCAGGAGCCCGGCACCGATAAGTATTGGATTGCTTATCACCGGTTTGTCACGCCGCTGACCCGGTTTACACAGGGAAAAGGATTTCATCGCGAAGTCTGCATAGACCCGCTCACCTTCGGCGAAGATGGGCTGATGCAGCAGGTGCAACTGTAGAGGATATTGCACAAACGGGGCGGCGAACGCTTCCCCCCGTATAATAAGACTCGCCCAATTTAAAGTAACGGATGCCGGCATCAGCTTGATGCCGGCATTTAGGTTGTTAAAAATAATAATACATTTCAGGATTTTCGTTCAAGAAATCTAATATTTGTTTCATTTTCCAAAGATATTATTACCCCTTGAAACGAAAGAAAGGTTATATTATTAGTTGGTAGCGCTTTCTTTGCGAGGGGGGGTAAACAAATGACAACTTTGCTAATAGTCGATGATGAGCCTCGTCAGGTCAAAGCATTATCCGCCATTCTCAGAAAACAACGACCGGAATATCGCATTATCGAAACGATGGATGTCGAAACTGCGTGGGAGAGAATCGAAACGGAGCCCGTGGATGCGGTCTTGACCGATATTAGGATGCCCGATGTGGACGGCTTGACTCTTATTGAGCGCATTTCCCATCAAAAGCCGCACATCAAAACCGTTCTTATCAGCGGATACGGTCAATTCGATTACGCCAGACAGGCAATCGAGCATCGTGTCGTGGAATACCTTGTCAAACCGATCGGTCTCTCGGATATCGAACGGGTCATCAGCAAGCTGGAAGAGATGTTTGCCCAGGAATCTTCCCTGAATCAATCTGTCTCCGTCTATCATGAGCATCTGTGGAACGCGCTGATAGCCGGGAAGTTGAACGAGCAACAGCGCCTCGAGCTTGATCGATATATCCCGGTGGAAGGGCCTGGAATCGCAATGGTTATCGAGCTGGGCAAAGACCAGCAGGCGAGAACCGCCCAAAACATACCGAATGCAATCAGACAGAAATGGAATAAGCTTTTGTCTCCCCTAGGGAAGTGCATTCTGTTTGGCGACTCCTTATCCGAGAGAGTCGTGACGCTTATCTGGCTCGACCGCTCGCTCGCGGCCAAGCCTTCCGAAACGGTTAGCAAAATAACCCGTTTATTCGAACAGCTGCGAACAGGCGAAAACATGGAGGGAGCGGTACTCGGTTTAAGTACTATCCGACCTTCGCTCACAAAAGAGGTAAGGTATGCCCATGATGAGGCAATGCTTGCTCTGAAGCATCGTTTTTTCGCTGTTGACGAGGCGATTATCTGGGGATCGGATATTCGAACGTTTACCGACAAAGTGACGCCCGGGTCCAAAGAGCTTGCCGAACCGTTGACGCTTGCGGTGAAGGTCGGCGACCGGTCGAGGGCGATGGAGCTAGTGAACGCATTCTTCCAGAAGCGCGAAGCGCCGCCTTTTCCCGATCCGGATCTGATAAAAGAAGAATTAAACATGATTCTATGGAAGATGATGGAGGGGCTGCAAAGCGTCGTCCCAACGGAAACGATTGAGTTGTCGCATTCCCACCTCAAAAAACAGATCAGCGGGTGCGGTGATTACCAGAAGCTGCGATTCCGATTCAAGAAGCTTGTAGAAGAATTGTTGGAGTTATCCGGAAAATCCCGTCAGGATAAGAACGGATTGATCATCCTTCGATGCCAAGCATACTTGCAGCAGCACTATATGGAGGATATCTCTTTGGAGTCCGTTGCGGCTATGTTCCACTTTAATCCGTCCTACTTTAGCAACTTGTTCAAAAATAAGACAGGCGTAAACTTCTCCGAATATATGATTAATATGAGGATCAAGGAGGCGGAGCGGATATTGGAAAACACCCAGGATAAGATCTCCGAAATCTCGGAACGGGTCGGCTTCCATAACCCCTCCTATTTCAACAAGATGTTCAAGCGCAAAACGGGAATTTCGCCCAATTCCTTCAGGCAAATGAAAGGCAAGGACGTCGGGGGATGAGGGGGCTGCTAAACGCGGTTAAGGACAGCCGTCTCCATACGAAGCTGCTAATAACCTACATTTTACTGCTTGTCGTTACGGTCGTGATTATCAGCTTCAGCGATTACCGTCTAAGCCGCAATACCGTGCTTGAGATGGCTAAACAAGACGTCTTCACGATAGTCCGGAAAAACAACGAAATCATCGATTCCAAATTTTCGCGGATTCGTGAAATGATCTACGGATTTACGGAGGATGCCGACTTCTACGAGTCATTCTCTCATTTGAATCCGGATAACAAGACGGAAGTGCTTGCGGCGGATCTTCGCATCAAAGGCATTCTCGATAAATATTTTGCTCAATCCCAGGACTTGTACTCCGTGCAAGTCGCGACTTCCTATTTCGTCTTTGGTACCGCTTCGTCGGCGAACAGCGAGCATGCGAAAAACTTCATTCCACTCAAGGGGTTTGCGGACACTTCACTGAACCAGATCGCCCGTGAAGGAGTAGGGAAAACCCGGTGGGTGCCGACCTACGAATTCGCCAAGATGTTTCATCTCCCTTATCTGCAGCAAATGGACTATGACTACAAGTACCTTTTTTCGGCGGTATCCATGATTCAGGGCTCATATTTCCAGGGCACTTTCCGGACTTACTCGGACATGCAGGAAAAGCCAGTACTCATCCTCAACTTTAAGGATTCTCTGTTCACCAGCGTATTTGCGGGAAGTATACCGGTGAGCGGCAGTACTTATTTCGTCGTGGATGGAACCGGTCACATTGTGTCTCATCCGGATCGTTCGCTTCTAACAAATATAGTGGATCTTCCCGTGTTGGATGAATTAATGAACGAAAAGCACGGGGTACGCATGGTTGAGATCGACGGGGAGGAGAAAGTAGTGGCCTTCTCGCGCTCAGAAATTACCGGCTGGCTCAGTCTGGCGGTTATCCCTCCGCGAGAGCTGCTTGATCCGGTCATCCGTCAATATGTCCGTAACATGTTGATTTCGGTAGGCATTATTACGCTTCTGTTCATCAGCCTGTCTTTATTCCTGTCGCGACTCGTCACCCAACCCTTCCGGACGATGATCCGGGCGATCGTGAATACGGGGGAAGGGCGGTTTGAAACACGGTTCGAGGAAAGCGGCAGTTACGAGTTCAAAGTACTGATGAAGAAATTTAACGATATGAACGAAAATATCCGCAAGCTGATCCAGGAAAATTACGAAACGCAAATCCGCGAGAAGGAAGCCGAGATCAAAGCGTTAAATTTACAGCTCGACCCCCATTTCATGTACAACACGCTAAATATGGTGAGCCTCATGTCGCTGGAAAAAGGCGAATCCGAAATCAGCGAAGTCGTCGTCAGTTTATCCAATATGCTCAAGTACATGGTAAAGACCGAAGCAGCCATCGTCCGGTTTCGGGACGATCTCACCTATTTGGAAAGCTACGTCATCATCATGAGCAAGCGGTTCGAGGGTTCTTTCAGAGTGGAATATGATATCGATTCCCGTATGCTTGAAGACGATGTGCCGAAATTCTTTCTTCAGCCGATTGTGGAGAACGCATTCGTTCATGGCTTTAAGCGGTTGAAACGGGACGGAGTGCTGCGCATTACTTGCGGAGTGGACGAGAACGCCCGCTATTACCGGATCGAAGACAACGGGCTGGGCATGGATACTTCGAGGCTGGATGACCTCTTGAAGGGAGCGCATCATGTCGGCCTGTCCAATGTAAACCGGCGTATCCGCATTCTCTATGGGGAGCCATACGGTCTTCTTATCACATCCGTTCCCGGTAAAGGCACCACAGTAATCGTCGCTTTGCCGCTAGTGATAAGATAGGAGGAGGACAGCATGTACCGCAAAAGTATCGTTACGGCCTGCGTACTCGCGGTTATGGTCATCATTGCCGCCCTTACCTGGCGTTGGGGAAACGATCGATCGAGTCTCCCGGAAAAGGATGATCAGCGAGAAAAAGTCGTTCTGCGATTCACTTATTGGGGATCTGTAGAGGAAAAAAAAGCGATCGAAAATGCGCTTGTCCGATTCACCCAGGAGTATCCCTGGATTAGGGTGGAACCGATCCAGCTTCCAAATTCCGATTACAATACGAAGATGCTGGCGATGTCCGCTTCTAATGAGGAACCCGATATCGCATACATGACAACGGAGCTCGGGGAAGTATTCGCCCGGCAGGACAAATTCTTGAACCTGTTCGACTTCTTGAACAAGGATACGGACCTCAAGAAAGACGATTTCTTGGATTACGTGTGGTATAAAAAGTCCGACGATTATGCTTGGGGCATTAGCACGGCGGCAGAGTGCTTCGGTCTTTATTATAGGAAGGACCTGCTCGCTGAAGCTGGCGTACCTCCTCCCCCAGCCCAAGCGGAGCATGCATGGACTTGGGATCAGTTCATAGATGCGGCCAAGCGGCTTACTCTGGATATCGAAGGAAGGAATGCGACCGATCCTTTGTTCGACAAGGATCATATTGTTCGCTACGGAATCATGTTCGAGACGTGGTCGGACCCGCTCAACAATTTTATTTTTGGAAACGGTGGGGATTGGATCAGTTCGGACGGCACTCGGTTTACGCTCGATTCGCCCGAAGCAGCGGAAGCCGTTCAGAAGCTTGCCGACTTGATTAACGTCTACCATGTTGCGCCCTCTCCGTTCGAATCCAAGTCGTTGCCGGCAATGAACGTCGCTTTGCAAGCCGGGCTTGCGGCAATGATTGTCGACGGGCAATGGATCAACCTCGATTTGGGCAAAGCGAAAGTGGAATTTGACATCGGCGTCCTTCCGAAGTTAAAAAGAAGCGTTACGGTCGGACTCAGCGGGGCAACGGTGCTATTCCGTTCCTCCCGGCATCCGGAAGAAGCATGGCTGCTATTCAAATGGCTATCCGATCCGAACAAAGCGATCAATCTATACGCGGATGGCTTGTGGATGCCGGTGCTGAAGAAGTGGTATACGGACCCTTCACTCGTCGCCAAATGGGTGAACGCGAACCCGGCCGCTCATCCGCCCGGCTTCAAGGACGCTATGATGAAACAACTGCTCGAGAACGGGATGCCTAGTATCGGATATTATCTTCAAAACCAGAAGGAAATTTATCCAGAGGTAACAGCCGGGTTGATTCCTGTTTGGCAAGGTGAGATGACCGCTCAGGAGGCGCTTGATGGAATTGCGCAGAAAGTAAGCGATTTATTCTCACAATAATAGTCGCTAAATCAAAAAAAGCTTCAATTTTTACCCTCCATTCTTTCGGTATAGTAAATGTACGGCAGATGAAAGCGTTTCAATAAACGCTGGATTCTCCGACAATTACACCAAAGTGTGGAGGGTCTTTCTATGAAAAAGTGGTCATTTTCAATCGTAATTCTCTTAACGATGGCACTGATCTTATCGGCGTGCGGCGGGAACAACAACAATTCGTCAAGCTCACCTTCGAGCTCGACTCCGGCATCCGAATCCGCTAGCGGCGACAAGCCAGAAGGCGAGAAACAAGAACAAGTTACCCTGAAGTTCATGGGGTGGGAAGTAAGCCCGCTTGAAACCGAAAGTGTCAAACAAGGCTTGGATCAATTTATGAAAGAAAACCCAAACATCAAGGTTGAATATACGACGATTCCAGGCGGTACACAGTATATCGCCAAGATGCAGGCATTAGTCCTAGGAGGAGAAGCGCCGGACGTCTTCTTCCTGCAAAGCGACTATTACCGCGATTTCGTGAAAAGGAAAAGCTTGCTTGACATTACGGATAGAGTTAACTCTGAAGGCGTCGCGGAAGACCTAATCGATTCCGCAGTCACCCTCAGCACAGTGGATGGCAAATATTACGGCATCGAATCCTGTATCGTTGCTCCGGTTCTCTATTACAACAAAGACATTTTCGACAAAGCCGGGCTGCCTTATCCGCCTAGCGATCCGAACAAAGCGTTGGCGTGGCCGGATTTCGTGAGCCTCGCGAAGCAATTGACCATCAAAAACGGCGACAAAGTCGACCAGTACGGCGTGTTCGGTCTGGAAAACTATTACATGACCATCGCTGAAATCATGAGTAACGGAGGCAACTGGTTCTCTGAAGATCTTAAGTCATCCGCAGCGAATACGACGGAAGTCAAAGAAGCACTGCAGGCGATATCAGATCTTCGCAAAAAAGACGGAGTAAGCCCAGAAGGCAAACTGCTGACGAACAGCGGAATGAGCGCAGCGCAAATGCTGCAAACCGGCAAAATCGCAATGCTCGTCGACGGATCTTGGGCGTTGCAGGAATTGTCCCATATGAACTTCAAAGTGGGTATGGCCGTCCTTCCGAAATTCAAAGAAGCTGTGACCCACGGACAAGCGCATCTCCACGTAGGGTCGGCTAATACGGAGCATCCGGAAGAAGCATGGAAATTGATCAAATTCCTGTCCTCCGAACAATATCAATTGCAGAACGTCAAAGCCGGCTTATGGCTGCCGAACCACAAATCGCTGTATACCGAAGAAGGCATCGGCAAATGGCTGACGGCAGGCGTTCATCCGGACGGCTTCAAGGATTTGATTCCCTATTTCACGGAATCCAAAACGTATCCGTACGCCCTGCTTAGCAGCCAAAAAATCCAGGAAGATACGACAGCGGAGCTGGATAAATATTTCCTCAGCGATCAGTCGGTCGACGTGACAGTTCAGAATATCGAAACGCTCGCGAACAAAAGCATTGCGCAAAACCAATAACAGATAATGGATCCGGGAAGGATGCTTACTCCTCCTTCCCGGGTTCCACTCCAGGGGTGAGACGATGAAAACAAGAAAGCCTCTGCTCTATAAAGACGGATTTTGGGCCCTCCTCATGTTACTGCCGAACATCGTCGGTTTTTTGATGTTTTTGCTGCTCCCGGTATTGGCCACATTTGTCATTAGCTTCTCGAGCTGGAATTTGAGCGATTCTTTCCAATTCAACGGAATCGACAATTACAAGGAACTGTTTCAAGATCCCGTATTTAAGCAGGTACTCGGAAATACTTTCTACTTTACTCTTGTTAGCGTACCGATCGGTATAGCGCTGTCATTGTTCCTTGCGGTTTTCTTGAATCAGAAGCTGGCGCTCATCCGGTTTTACCGGGCGGCCTTCTTTATTCCGGTCATCTCCTCGATGGTCGCGATAACGGTTATTTGGCAGTGGATTTATAATCCCGAATTCGGCTTGCTCAATTACGCCCTTTCCTGGTTCGGCATCGACGGACCTACTTGGATAACCAGCCCGAAATGGGCGATGCCGGCCGTAATCATAACAAGCATCTGGAAAAGTCTCGGATTTAATATGCTGATTTTTCTCGCGGGGTTGCAGTCCATTTCAGAAGACTATTACGAAGCCGCAGATATCGATGGAGCGACATGGTTCACGAAATTTTGGAGTATAACCTTGCCGCTTCTGTCTCCTACCACCTTTTTCGTTACGGTCATATCCATCATCAACTCATTCCAGGTTTTCGATATGATTGCCTTGTTGACGCAAGGCGGTCCGGCCCGTTCGACGTCAGTGCTGGTCTACTACATTTTCCAAAATGCGTTTCAGTATTTCCAGATGGGTTACGCGAGCGCCATGGCGTATATTTTGTTCATTATCGTGCTAATCGTCACGTTCGTGCAGTTCTGGCGGCAAAAAAAATGGGGCACTTCTTAAGGGGGAGGACGCAATGAAACCACGCATTTGGTTTAAACCGGCGGCGCATGTCTTGCTGCTGCTCGGGTCGGCTATCATGTTATTTCCATTCATTTGGTCGGTGTGCACCTCCCTGAAGGATTTAAGCGAGGTGTTTACGTATCCACCTAAATTTTTAGGGGAGCAGTTGAAATTTGCCAATTATACGAATATGACTGAGCGTTTTCCGTTCTTCACTTTTTTCTTTAATTCCTTGAAGATCACCGCCATCGTTGTTGTGTTCCAACTGATTACAAGCTCGATGGCCGGTTATGTGTTCGCCCGGCTTCGGTTCCGGTTCCGCGAGGGACTGTTCGGTTTGTACTTAGCCACGCTCATGGTTCCGGCCCAAGTAACGATGATTCCGACATTTCTGCTGATGAAATATTACGGACTGCTCGACACGCATTGGTCCCTTATCTTACCTGGGCTTGTGTCGGCTTTCGGCACCTTCTTGCTGCGGCAGTTTTTCTCAACTATTCCGAACGCGCTTGAGGAAGCCGCCAAAATCGATGGCTGCACGCCGTTCGGTATTTACTGGCGTATTTTCGTTCCGCTATCCAAACCGGCGCTCGCCACTCTCGGCATTTTCATTACAATGGGCACGTGGAACGATTACATCAACCCTCTCGTGTTCCTCAATTCGATGAACAAGATGACGCTTACCCTTGGTCTAGCTAACATGCAGGGCCTGTACTCGACCGACTGGCCGGCCTTGATGGCGGCGACGGTTATTACTGTTCTTCCTATTCTCATCGTATTCCTGCTTGCGCAGGATGCATTTGTCCGAGGAGTGACGTTATCCGGCTTGAAGGGCGAATAACCGTAGGAACGTCGCAGTCTAGAGCCCCAATGGAGAAGGGATTTCATTTCTTACTTACACTGTCCGATTGATATATTGATTTTATAATGACCATATACGATACGAGAATTTCATCAAGCAACCGTGCTAGAACTTCTTGATCGGAAAGCTGCACCTTCAGAATGAAACAAGGCTCGCCGCTCACGCGGTGGGCTTCTTTGAAAACATCATTAAGCTCGTGCTGGCGGGGAACGATCACTCCGAACCCTATAATGCTTACGTAGAACTGAAGATTGATAAAAAAGGTTAGAATCGGAGATTCAGGAGGGGGCCGAGGATACCAGTTAAAAGGCCCCTGTCCAACGAAATAAAACGTTCCGCGCCGCCGAAGGCTTTTCCTATTTTTTGCATTCAGTAAACGGTCTCTTCGTATCAAGCAATACGATAATCAGCAATTCAAACAACACGAGCGGGATGATAAACGGAAAGAATGGGAAAAAAGAAATGCGCGCTTTACCGTCTTTTATATGCGACGACGAGGAGACCTTTAAATATACTTTCTTATTATCGACTTTAATGATTTTACCCTTGTAGGTTCCGTGGGCCGTTTTAATCTGAACGTTACGGTTCAAATATTTGTTGTTGATGCTTTGTTTCGTGTATGCGGACATATTCCGACCTCCTTTTCCATCTTCGTTAATTTAGGATATGTTTCAAGGCTCAAATGAGTATGGGCAGCATGTCCAACTTATAAAGGATCGCCACTTATCTTGCCAAGATGTCAGGATAAGTGGCGATCCTTGGGTTATTTTTGAAGCTTGCTGGCTGAAAGAAACGAGGGAAAAGAAGAAGTTCAAGAAAACGTTACCAAAAAGCACTCATCAACGGTAGCCTGAGCTTGTAGCCGTGAATCCTCTTACGTCGATTTAACTCGGCTAGGCAGCGCTATTTCCACCAACGATATCACTTCCGTCGATTTAACTCGGCTAGGCAGCGCTATTTTAATCAACGAAGCCACTTTCGTCGATTTAACTCGACTAGGCCGAGCTATTTCAATCAACGATGCCACTTTCGTCGATTTAACGCGGTCAGGCCGCGCTATTTCAATCAACGAAGCCACTTCCACCGTCCATTTCTAGCTATGGGCGTGAGTAGTAACAGTCCATCAATTGATTTTGCACTTGATAAATATGCGGACAGTGAGCATTTTGGATAACAGATAAATCGTACCGATAAGGTACGGTTTTTTATTGTCATTATGACTCCAGCCCGGAGCGGATGTATTCGCGGATAGCCAACCAAAACGAAATAAAACCAATCGTTGTTATATGGTCGTTATCCCTATTCCCCTTTATCATAGAGGAACGAGGAGGATGCATATGTACGCGAGGCTTTACAAGCACCGTTGGCAGTATCTTATGATTTTACCGGGTGTCGTCCTGCTGTTTCTATTCAATTATATTCCAATGATAGGCATACAGGTCGCTTTCCAAGACTTTCAGATCGGGGAATCCATTTGGAGCAGTTCATGGGTCGGTATGGACAATTTTACGTTTTTACATGAGCCGCAATTTTGGATTGTCGTCCAGAACACACTGTATATCTCCGTGCTGAAATTTATTTTCGGATTCCCAGCTCCTATCTTGCTGGCACTTATGATCAATGAGGTCACACACTCGGGATTCAAGCGTTTCGTTCAATCGGTCAGTTACCTGCCTCATTTTTTCTCGTGGATTGTAGTCGCTTATATCCTGCAATCGTTCCTCACGATGGACGGAGGTCTTGTTAACCAAATGGTAGACAAGGCAGGCGGAGAGCCGATCTTCTTCCTTGGCTCAACGGAGTGGTTTCGGCCGATGATCATATCCAGCGGCTTGTGGAAAGAGACGGGGTGGAACACCATCCTTTACCTGGCTGCCATAACGACAATCGATCCGCAGCTTTATGAAGCGGCGAAGGTCGAAGGAGCCGGGAGGATGGCGCAGATCCGCCACATTACGCTGCCGGGCATCCTGCCGACCATTTCGATCGTTCTGATCCTCAGCATCCCAAGTTTGATTACAGTCGGCATGGATCAAATCTATCCCCTTATGAATTCGGCTAATATGGAAGTTGCGGACGTACTGGATACTTATGTTCTCCGAAGCGGTCTTCAGCAGGGATACTTCGGAATGGCGACCGCAGTTGGTCTGCTCTCATCTGTGATCGGCCTGATCCTGGTCGTTATGACGAATCGATTTTCAAGAAAAATGAATGGAGAGGGATTATGGTAAACGCACATGAAACAGACCGCAGCTGAAAAAACCGTTCAATATGTCATTGTCGTTCTGCTGGCCCTGCTATGCGTATCCGTTCTGTACCCTTTCCTCTACATGTTGGCCATTTCGTTCAATGAGGGAGCGGATGCCGCCAAAGGGGGCGTGTACTTGCTGCCGCGGGCCTTTACACTCATTAACTATGAGATTGTCTTGGGCAATGAGGTCATCCGGCATGCCTACCTGATTACGATCGCAAGAACAGTGGCGGGGACGATTGGCGGGTTATTCGTAACTCTCCTTGTGGCCTTCGGCCTGTCCTATAAGAGCTTGCCGATGAGAGGATCCATTCTATCGTATATTTTAATCACGATGCTGTTCAATGGCGGGCTTATCCCGTTCTACATCCAATTGAACAACCTGGGGCTGCTTAATACGTTCTGGGTCTATATCCTGCCGGGATTATTATCAGTCTGGAATATGTTCGTCATGATGAAGTTCATCCAAGGCATTCCCGAGGCGCTAATCGAATCGGCGGAGCTGGATGGAGCGGGGCCCGTGCGTATTCTCATGCAGATGATTATCCCGCTTTCTAAGCCGATGCTTGCCGCCTTGGGACTCTTTACCGCAGTCGGGCACTGGAATGATTGGTTCGCAGGCACCTTCTTCGTAACCGAGCAGTCGTTGATTCCGGTGCAAACCTTCCTGCAACAATTGTTGTCGGCTTCGGATATATCCGCCGTGCTTGGCTCGAACACGAACCAGGAGGCGCTGGCCAGAAGCCAGATGCAGAATATTACGCTGATGTCGATCAAGATGGCTGTCGTGATGGTAAGCGCCGTACCGATTCTGTGTGTGTATCCGTTCCTTCAGAAATATTTCGTGAAAGGCGTACTCGTCGGATCGGTTAAAGGATAATCCAGTCAGCGGGTATACAGAACAACCATATACCAAAATCAGAAAAGACAGGGGAGTAGTGCAATGGGTTCCAAGAGAACGGGGAAGCGTTGGATAGCCTTGATGCTGGCGGTTTTGCTGGCTATACTCGCAGGGTGCTCGACATCGAGCGATAACGGGAATCAGAATAGCAGCAATTCAGATGCCGCAAGCAGTCAAGTCGCATCGAATGCGCAATCAGAAGGTCAATCGGAAAGCGGCTCCAAATCGTTCGACTTGTGGCTGGGTTGGTCGGCGACGATCAATAACGACAGCCTGATGCAGAAAAATTGGCGGGAAAAGGAGCCTGGCGTCGACGTGAAACTCGAGGCCACGCAGGGAGATGCGGCAACCGCGCTGAATTTGAGAATAAACACGGGCGGTTTCAAGGACGCCGCGATTTTCGGTCGGAACGAAACGGTGAAAAACGCGATGAACCGTTCGAATTTGATCATGCCGCTTGAGCAATATTTCGACATGCCCGACAAATACCCGGCCTTGGCCTCGATCCCGAAACAATATCTCGAACGGATGAAGGATAAAGACGGTCATATCTGGTCCATTCCGACATGGTTCGACCAGAACCCGGACGATCCATGGCCGGGCTGGTCTTCGATATCCTGGATGGTTCGGACAGACATCGTCGAGAAGGCAGGTATGAAGCTGGAGGATCTGTCTACTCTAGAAGGCGTCGAAGCGTTCCTCAGGAAGGCTGCTGAGCTTAAGGATGAATCGGGCAAGTCGATTCTTCCCCTCTCGTTTCTGATGGACCAGAACGATACGCTCGGCTGGAATGACGAGAATGCCGTTCTGAGCGCATTCGGCGTAACGACTGGCGCAGCGGGCATAGAGAAGAATGGCAGCGATTTTGTTTTTGCTTTCGATGATCCCAACTATAAAGCAGCATATCAATGGATGAACAAGATGTATCGCGAGAAACTGATCGACCCTGAGGTCGTGACGAACAAAAAAGAGCAATATAATGAAAAAAATAAAGCCGGCCGTGTCGCACTGAATGTGGGAAGCTTCTGGAATATTCCTGCTTCCGCATGGGAAACCCTGGACGGTCCAACCGAAGCGGGATGGTATTATCAAGTTATTCCATTTCCTAAGGTAGCCGGTGTACAGAAGATTGGCGCAAATCAAATCGTGAACCCGTATCCGGGCTACGATGTATATATCAGTAAGAACACGGAGAATCTGGATGCGATTCTGAAGTTCTTCGACTACACGCTGCAGCCGAAGCCGGAACAGCAGCAAGTCATCAACGAGGGACCTGCCGGCTTATATTGGGATTGGGCCGATCAGCCGCTCGGTAAATGGAAATTCATCGACGAAAATTATAAGAAGGATCGCAATTCGGGCGATGCTGCCCAGAAGGCTAAGGTTACGCCCGAGCTGTACATGACTTCTTCGTTCAGCAACACGTGGTATCCCTGGTGGAATGTAGCGGAAGTGGACAAGGCGGGGGCCGCCAAAACGACGCAATTCACGGAAGCCGTCGGGAAAATGGGCGGCGTGCGGACCGCGCACTCCTACGATCTGGTGCAGCCGAAGCAAGGCGGACTTTGGGAGAAGTATTCGCCGGAGCTTGAGAACATCCGCAAGGAGCACAGAGCCAAGCTTCTGATGGCCAAGGACGATGCTCAGTTCGAAGCTAACTGGAAGGCGTTCCGGGAGGCGCTGGAGAAGCGCGGCCACTGGAGCGAATTGAAGCAGGAATGGCATGAATCTTATCAAGCGGATATTCAAGCAAACGGTGAATTCTAGTATGATGAAGGAGCAGCCCCTGTTAAGGGGTTGCTCTGTTTGCCAATTATTATAGCGATTTCAGGTTCATGGACGGGAGAGAATCATGAAGCTTAGACAACAAATGGAGAAATTGATCATACGAATGACCCGTTCCATGAACCTGAGAGGCAAAATCGTTCTTCTGTATGGTTTGATCGTCTTCCTCCCCACCGCACTGCTGGCCGTAGGGGCCGGCTATTACGCTCTTCATAACGTGCGGGCCAATTATATACTGACCATCAATGAAGCCGTACGCCAAAGCGCCCAAAGCATAGAATTCAAGAAACAAAGCTATGACCTGCTCGCCATTCGGACGGCGACCGACGGAGAGCTGATCTCCAGACTCTCGCGCGACTATTCGGACATGGTCGAACAGCTGGAAACCGTGCAATACGTGGACCGGTCGTTCCTGCTATCGGCTAGGTACTTGCCGGGCATCGAGGATTTTCGGATCTATCACACGAACCCTGCGCTTGTCCAGGATGGCGGACTTCTATGGAAGCCGGAAAACCGCATGCTTGTCGGATTGCGGGAAAGAGCCTGGTATAACCAAACGGCCGCTTCGCCGAACATGCTGGTTTGGACGAATGCCGTTAGCGATAAGCGAAAGCTCGTCGTGACGCAGAAAATCGTCAGTAAATACGGCGACATCTACGGCATCGTATATTTGCTGCTGGATTATAATGCCGTGTTTGCGGAGCCGTTCAAAAATCCGTTTAACGGGTCGGGCGATTTGTATATCGTGGATGCCAACGAGCGCATCATCGCATCATCGGATTCCGGTGAAATCGGCGAACAGCTGGCCGACTCCTCGCTGCAGCGATACTGGGATAATAAGAATGCAACAGAATCGTCCGTCAAGGGAAAGTTGTTAATTACAAGCAAACTTAATTCCGGCTGGACTGTTGCGGCTCTCGTTCACCTTGATCGGATGGAAGAGCAGTCTAGGCGAATCTTTCTTATCGTTGGCATTGGAATTACATTCTTCCTGCTGCTTTCTGCCTTTTTGATCATGACTGTTCTTAAAAATATGGTTTGGCGAATACGCAAGCTGGGCACACGAATGAACGATATTTCGCAAGGGGTATTCGAGGTTACGGTAAAAAACAGGGACCGTGACGAGCTTGGCGAGCTCGAAGTGTTGTTCAACAGCATGTCAGTTCGTCTGGGTAAGCTGGTTGAAGAGACAACGCAAGCCAGCCTCAAAGAGCGCGAGCAGTCGTTCAAGGCGCTGCAGGCGCAGATTAATCCCCATTTCATTTATAATTCACTCAGCCTGATCCGCTGGCGGGCAATGGATCTGAAAGACGAAATGCAGATCCGCATCATCGACGCGATGACGACATTCTATCGCTTGGCCTTAAACAATAGGGATAACGTTACGCGCATTCGTGATGAGCTCGAGCATTTAAAGGCTTACGTCGAGATCCAGCAGCTTCGTTATCCGAATCGGGTAACCGTGGATTGGCAGGTGGAACCGCACGTTCTGGATCTGTTCACGATCAAGATGCTGCTGCAGCCGATCGTTGAGAATTGTTATTTGCACGGCAGTATAACGAAAACACAGGAAGCGCTTATCCAGATTATGATTTTCAAATTGGAAAATACCGTTCATTTCAGAATATGCGATAACGGCACGGGTATACGGCGTGATTTGTTGGATCGCATACGAGCGGGGAACTATAGCGGAACAAGAAACGGGTTCGGAATGAATAATATTCGTGAAAGGCTGAATTTGTATTTCGGTTCGGAGGCGCGCTTTGAAATTGATAGTAACGAGAACGAGTGGACGATAGTATCCATTCAAATACCCGTCTGTGAAGAACGTCCCGAAATCATTCGAGGTGAAGGGTTATGATCCAAGCAATAATAGTTGATGACGAACCGCTGCAAATTCAGGGACTTGTCAGGCATATCGACTGGGAAAGTCTGGGGTTTGAACGCCCCCTGACGGCTGAATCCGGTGAGGATGCGCTGGCCATCCTGAACGAAGTGCACGTCGACGTGCTTATCACGGACGTATCGATGCCGGGGATGACGGGAATCGAACTGCTCGCCAAGTGCAAGTCGGATTACCCGCATCTTCAGTCTCTTCAAACGCTTATGATCAGCGGGTACGACGAGTTCGAATTCGTCCAGGAAGCGATTCATCTCGGTGCCAAGGCTTATGTGTTAAAGCCTATTAAAACGGAAGAATTGGAAGAAAAGCTTCTTTCATTCCGAACGACTATCGAGAAGAAAAACCAAATCGAACGGGAAACGAACGCGCTCAAGGAAAAAGTGACTGGCAGTCTCGATGTCCTGCAGAATCGGTTCGTGAATGATTTGATCGAAGGGCGCGCGCAAAGCGAAGAGTTGGTAGGGTCGTGGAGCAGCCTTCTGGATTTGCCTTCGGAGGAATGGCAAATTCGCCTGTTCCTATTCGGCTACGACCGGCTTCATGATTCACCGCTCAAGGATGCAAAGCAACGCATTCTACTAAGCGACGGGCTGATGCGAGCCGTTAGGGTGGGTTTGTCGGGATTTATGAGAACCTATATCGGACGGACAGGGGCAGACGAGGTGGCGGTGATCCACATGAACGCTTCTCCAAGCGACCGGGCCAAAATGGAAAAGCAGTTTTCTTTCGTACAGGATGTCATCCGAGAGCAATATGACGCTTCCGTTACGATCGGGGTCAGCAGGGAATGCAGCGGCTGGGATGAAATTTCACTCCTGTACAAGGAAGTGAAACACATGATGACCAAAGCGAGAATAGCCGGAGGAGGACTCATCCATTATTTCGATAGGATCGAGACTACCGATTATAATGAATTTCTTCTGCGCGAAGAGAATATTCCCGAAATTGTAAGGATGATGGAGAAAGGTGAGGGTGAACGGGCAATCCTTTTTTTCAACCATGCATTCGATATGCTTGTCATGAAGCACCCCGCCTCCTTCTCCTATGTTCAGGCTTTCGGTATGGGGTTGATCACTGAACTGGCACGGAAGCACAAGCGTACCAAGGATGCTGACGGCGAAATGAACATTCGGATGTGGCAGCGACTGATCGACTGCACGAGTACGATGGAAATCAGAGAGGTCGTGCTTGAGTATCTTTCCCGTTATATCCAACTTGAGCATAAGGAACAAGTCTTGCAGCAGCACAATCTCATTCATAGAATTGCACGGTACATTGAAGATCACCTCCTGGATCACGTTACGGTCAAGCAGTTGGCCGAACAGTTCCAGCTCAATTCAAGCTATCTTAGCGTTCTGTTCAAAAAAGAAACCGGCAAGACGATCTCTGATTTTGTTCAGGAGACCCGCATGAACAGGGCGAAAGAATTGCTGCGGGATCCCAACGTTAAAGTGTACGAGGTAGCGGAACAGGTGGGGTTTCAAACGACTGCCTATTTTTCTTTTCTATTTAAGAAGGTAACAGGTATCACGCCGCAGGGATTCAGGGATTATCACTACGAAGAGCAACCGCGCGATTTGTCCTGATACTCCCCGGGAGGCATTCCGAAATATTGCTTGAACACATAAGAGAAGTGTTTCACGCTCACATATCCGACTTTCTCCGCGACGTCATAGACCTTTTCCGACGGCTTCGACTGAAGGAGCATGGCAGCATGCTCCATTCTGATCCGCGTTAGGAACTTGATATAAGATTCATTGTTTTTGAGAAACAGGTTGCTTAAATAATTCGTCGAAACGCATGCGTTCTCCGCGACGAGCGCTAGGCTGAGCGGTTCGGCGAAATGCGCATAGATATAATCCTTCGCCTTGGTGACGATCTCATGCTCGTTACCGCCGCCGTCGGATTCAGATTCCGTAGGCAGGTAAAGAGGCTCAAGCATCCTGCGATACAGGCTCAGCACCTCTTCGGCGGAACAGTCGATGTTTCCTGACTGTTCCTTCAAGAAACTGAAGGCTTCGTGCAGGGAGACTTGTTCGACCCCTTCAAGCAAGCCGGATAAACGGTTGATCAGGAACGTTCCGAACTGGAATAGCTTACGCCGGTCTGTAGGCTCCATCAATTCAACGAACGATCTAAGCGCGCAAGTCAAGTTGACTTCATTGTTGTTGGATAAAGCGGAATGAATGCCGGCTACAGATTTGTCTAGTTGTTTGACCTTCAAGGTGTTAAGGGCGTCGTTCGGATTAAAGTAGAATAGGGACGGCTTGTCGGCGAACAATCGGCTTCTCAAAGTTTGGTTGGCCTTCCGATAGGAATAATTCAATTGGAGAACATCCATTTCACTGGAACCGACCGCACCCCAAAGGCTGATTCCCGTCATGTCCGAAATGACTTTCGATAAATGGTTGAAAAACTGACGGCAACGGTTCATGACGTCCGATGTATCTTCGCCGGGCACAAGTACGGTTGTCTTTTGTTCGCCATCGAAGAATACGGCAGTCCCGCGGTTCACGTTCATGGAGGATAGCTCGGTCGTTGTCTGATGCAAGATATACCGGAACAAGGCCAATTGGCTGGGGGATATGTCCCTCTGCAACAACTGCGCTTCGTTTAAGTCTAGGATCATAATAGCTCCCTCAGCCTCAATCAAACCCACCTTCAAACGGAAAAGAATCGGATACAATGCTTTGATTTCGACATGATTGTCGGATACGACCGCGCGTAAAAAATTCATGGTAACCTGCTCCTTGGTCTCCTTGGATAAGGAAACCAAAGCTTGATAAGCCATGCTTTCCGACCGTTCTTCCACAAGCTGCATGGAAATTTTGTTCAATATCGCAATCAATTCCTCTTTGACGATCGGCTTCAGCAAAAATTCTTGAACCCCGTACCGCATCGCTTCTTTGGCCAGGGAGAAATCGTCGTACCCGGAAAGGATGACCATTCTCGGTCTCGATTTCCTTGCGGAAACCTCGCGCGCCAATTCAAGCCCGTCCATGACAGGCATCTTGATATCCGTGATGATTAGATCGTATGTCTTTCCGCTGTCCAGTAATTCCAACGCTTCCTGTCCGTCTCCGGCTTCTCCCGCGAACTCCCATTCGGCATGCAGAAGCGACAAATTTTCTCTCATATATTCACGGGTCAAAGGCTCGTCATCTACGATCAGCATTTTATACATGCGGAATCACCTCGGAATGTGGATTCGGAAGCGATACGACGACCGTTGTACCTATATTCCGTACGCTGGCTATGTCTATACCGTATTCATTTCCGTACTTCGCTTTGATTCTTTTGTTCACGTTTACGAGGCCGATTCCGCTATGCAAGGCATTCGAGCTTCCTGATTGCTCCAACCGGACTACCTTGTTTCGCAGATCGAGAAGTGTTTCCGCATCCATACCGATGCCATCGTCTTCTACTACGATCAACAGCTTATCCGGCAGCAATTGCGAGGATACGGCGATCGTGGTTTTCTCTTTTTTTCGTTCGCATCCGTGCACAACCGCGTTCTCAACAATCGGCTGCAACAAGAGCGCGGGTACGGTAATATCGTTCAGCGAAGGATCGATGTCGATGGAATAAGACAGCCGCCCTTCATACCGACTGCTCTGAATGCCGAGATAGGCGTGGAGAAGCTCGATCTCTTTGCGTAGTGGCATCTCCTTGTCCCATTGCGACATAGACCTTAAGATACTGCTTAGTTGGTTAATGTGGTCGACGGCTTTATCCTGTTTACCCGATTGTATGGACAAACTGATCATATTCAGCGTATTGAAAATAAAGTGGGGACGAATCTGGTTGAAAAGGGTGTTAATCTGGGCTTCCTGCTGAAGAAGCTTCGACTCGTAAACTTCTTTGATCAGGATGGCGTTATGATTCAGCATCTCTCCGATTCTGGCCACCAGGCGGTTAAAGGCGGATCCAAGGTAGCCGATTTCGTCTTTGCGAATGCTTTGGAACGTAACATCGAGGCGTCCTATCTCCACTTCCTTCATAAGCTTTACGATGGACAGCAAGGGATTGAGAAATCGCCGGATTAACAAGATGAGTACAAGGATGGCAAACAGGGCGCAGCCGATGGCAAGCAAGAACGCTTTATTTCGCGTTTTCAGCGCTTCCCGGTTCATTTCCGAGATCGAGCTGACAGCCACGATTTTCCAACCCACGCGCGTTATGGACGTTGTATTTATGAGATAGCCGCCCTTTGTTGCGCTACCGGCCGCGGAGAAAGACAGAGCGGTTTGCGTAAATTTATCATTGGATGAGTAGATGAAATTATTTTTATCGTCCAAGATAAATATCCCGCCGTCCCGGCCCATTTTGGCTTTGCCGACGATGTCGACGATTCCATCGTAGTTGGCATCGGCTTTGATGACACCGAGGGTAATCTGGGTGTTGCTGATGCTGCGCAGTTGTTTGACGATCGAGAAAACCTTGACGTTTCCATTGCTGGAGGATTGCATATGGCTCGGCACGAAAATATAATCTTGAGACGACAATGCCCGCTTGTACCAGTCATAAGAATCGAAATTCTCGTCGGGAACTAGGCTTGCCGGGAGGCGGGCGCTCGAGTAGATCTGATCGGTCATGATCGATACCCGCAAAATATCCTGCCGCGGGTAGATCATTATTTCTTCCAAATAGTTTTCGATGAGTCTGCGTTTTTCCAATTGCGCCAATTCGGAATCGCCGGCCGGCTCTTCAAGAGCTGACATAATCGCGGAATTCCGGTAGGGGAATAATGTCAGACGGTATAAGTCGTCGAGATAAGTATCGATGTTCAGGGAAACCTGCTCGATGATTTGTTGGACCTTGTCGGAAGATTGCCGTTCGAGATCCCGGGTGTAGTTCGTATAAGATAAATACGATTCCAAGAAGACAGAGCCGAGCAGCAACAAACCCGTCATGGTCAGCAATTTCAGTTTAATGCTCCATTCACGGTAGCTCTTGAAAGGAAACGCGGTTTGGATAGGTATGAGCCCCTTTCGTCTGAAACGATATCTTCCTTTCTTCATTTTATAGGCTAGTTGGGGCAGTCTGTAAATCACATCTTAAAAAACCGCACCCTAATCGTCATTTTCGGGTGTTTCATCCTACAGGCGATGCCTTTATGCTGAGATTGTAAAAACAATAAACCCTCGGGGGAGGAAACAGAGTGATCCGCAAAAGTAAAATTTGGTCATTATTGCTTAGTTTGGTTTTGATCGCAGGGGTGTTGGCAGCATGCGGTTCAAACAAAAATTCAGGTGAGATGGAAAGCCCGTCGGCATCGGCTTCTTCAGCTTCGCCAAGCGCTTCGGCAGAGCCGTCTCCCAGCGCTTCCCAAGAAAAAGTCACATTAAAGTTTTTCACCGGCAAAGTCGAAACGGTAGATTTACTTAACGAAATGATCGCGAAATTCGAAGCGGAGAACCCTAACATCTCCGTAGAGCAAGAGTATCAGAAAGATGCGAGCAACATAATCAAGGTCAAATTTGCTTCAGGCGATGTACCTGATATTACCACCGTTTATGCTCAGGATTTTGTTGACCAAGGCAAATATCTGGACCTTTCAGGCGAAGCTTTCTGGTCGCGAGTGATTCCGGCCATTAAAGAGCTGAACACGGATATCAAGACGGGTAAGCAGTACAGGGCTGCTACGAACGTAACGATGGCCGGCATATTCTACAATAAAAAGCTGTTTGACGAGTTGGGCTTGAAAGAGGCTCATACTTGGGCGGAGTTTAAAAGCAATCTGCAAACGATCAAAGACGCAAAACCGGACATCACGCCGATGTTCCTCGCCGGTAAAGATTCTTGGACGCTCGGCCATCTGATAGAATTCATGGCACATGGCGTAACCAAGCAGAAGTATGGCGTTACGGATGCACGCAAAGCATTTATCAACAACGAGTCGGATTGGCTGCAATTTGATGTTGCGGGCGGCGGAATCGATACTTTTGCGGGTAGACTGCTCGAACTCAAGGAAGCTGGTTTGATCAATAAAGATGCGCTCACGGCAACGTACGACAACCAGAAAGAGGCTTTTGCTAACGGTAAAGCCGCCCTGTTCAGCCAAGGAATGTGGGTATTGGGCGACCTCCTTAAGCTAAACCCGGCGATCGCGGCTGATATCGGATTCGCACCGTTCCCGGCGATCGTTGATGGGACACAGCCGGTTACCTTGTCGGCAGAAGATTCCGTTTATGCCATCACTTCGGAATCCAAGCATCCGGAAGAAGCGAAGAAGTTCCTGGAGTTTCTGTTCAAACCCGAAAACCTGAAAGTGTACAGCGAATTCCTGAAATCCCCGCCCGCCTTTACGGATGTTAGCGCCGACTGGGGGCCGCTTAAGGACCAAGCTGCAGCAGCGCTGAAATCCGGCATCAACATCGCGTTCACCGACACGCCGTCAGGTTTCTCCGGGGACGATGCAGGACGTATGGTGCAAGAACTCCTCGCCGGCAAGTACAAGAAACCTGGGGAATTCGCAACCGCATATAAAGAGGCTTGGGATAAAGCGTGGAACGCGACCAACAAGAAGTAATGAACCGGTAGGAGAGAGAAACCATGCGCGTGTTCCATAAACTGAGTTCAAACCTGCACCAGTTCATGGCCGTTCCCGCCATCCTTCTGTTCGGCTTGTTCTTTCTTTACCCGCTGACGCAGGGTGTCGGGATTAGCTTGACGGATTCTAACGGAATTACGAATCCGAGCTTCATAGGTTTTCAGAACTTCATCGATTTCTTTCATGACGACAGGGCTCGCAACGACGTCTTGATCACGGTCTATTTCGCGCTTGGCAGCGCTCCGTTGTTGAATGTTTTCGGCTTGTTATACGCTTTGTTATTGGATAAGAAGATGCCTGGCAGGGGATTCGTCCGAGCCGTTGTCTACCTGCCGGCTGTCATCAGCCCTCTCATCATGGGTTATATCTGGTACTTCATCTTACAGCCGGAACGGGGTTATCTTCCTCACGCGTTAGGCGAGCTTGGACTTGGCTTTCTGGATGTGAATTGGCTGGGGGAAAGTTCATCTGCCTTGATTGTGCTCATTATCGTGAACGTATGGCAGTACGTGGGCTTGACCATGATCGTATATTTGGCCGGACTTCAGTCTATTCCCGCCGATCTTTACGAGGCCGCAAGAATCGATGGAGCGGGCAACCGCTCCTCGCTGCGGTACATCACCCTGCCCTTGCTGTATCCGTCCATCAAAATCAATGTCGTTACGAACATCATCGGCTCCCTGTCCGTATTCGAGATCATCGTCGCCCTGACCGACGGCGGACCGGGCTACAGCACGGAATCGCTCAGCATTTATATTCTGCGGATGTTATACGGAAGCTTCACCGGTTACTCGACCGCGGTTGCTCTTATTCTATTCGTTATCATCGTCATTCCCGTTATTCTCTTCTTGAGGCTGACGAGAAAATCCGAATATGAGCTTTGAGAGGGCGAATGTTATGAGATGGATGCCATCCATCATGAAGTATTCCATTGTTGCCGTTATGCTCCTGATTTCGATCATTCCGTTCTATGTATTGCTTTACCTATCTTTAAATACCCCTTCAGCCAATATATTCGGAGGGTTGTTTCTCACGCCCGACTTTCATTTCGGCAACTTCCCGGAAGCGTGGAAGGTTTCCAAGCTTGGCCGTTCTATGGTGAATTCACTGGTTATCACGGCAGGCGCCGTTGCGGTGGTTATTATGGTATCTAGCTCGGCCGGATACTCGATTGCCCGGTTTCGGCACAAAGTCAACATTGCGATCTTCAATATTTTGCTCGTATGCCTGATGATTCCGGCGATTATCATTACGGTTCCGCTCTATACATTGATGAAATCGATCGACGGCATCAATACTCACTGGGCTATGATTTTGCTGACGGCTGCGAATTCCTTGCCCTTATCCATTTTCCTATACTCCAGCTTTATTCGTTCGCTTCCTAAAGAGGTGGAGGAATCGGCGGTTATTGACGGTTGTACCTACTTCACCGCATTCTGGCGGGTCACGTTTCATTTCATCCGTCCCGTCACGTCGGCGGTAATCATCCTGACCGGCCTCGGGATCTGGAACAATTACGGTCAAGCGGTATTTTTCCTGCAGAGCCAAGAAATGAGGACGGTTCCCTTAGCGGTGTCCATGTTCTTTCAAACCTACGGCGCCAAATGGAATTTGATGGCCTCCGCGGCATTGATCGGACTTGCCCCTGCGGTTGCAGCCTTTTTGATTTTCCAAAGATACTTTATTAAGGGCATCACGGCAGGTGCGCTGAAAGGATGAGCGGTTTGAACGAAAGTGTTTGTCGAATCAAAGACATCTATCCAATGAAAGCACAGTACCGGAGCGGAGAGCTTGTCGATCTGGCAGTTGAACTTATCAACGAATCCGAACAAGCTCAATCCTTAAGGCTCTGTTATACGATACGGGAACTCGATTCGGTCGTAGAGAGAAATGAGTTTACAACCGTTTTGCCTTCTGGGGGCTCCCAGACCGTTCAATTAACCGCAGGTCCGTTCGGGGCGGAGTTTACAGGTTACGGTGCCGATGCGGATTTATATAGGGATCAGGAAATAATCGATTCCCTGTCTACTTCATTCGATGTTGTATCCGATTGGCGCAAAGCGACGCGTTACGGTTTCCTCAGCGATTTCGACGCCGGACAAGCCGGCGATGACGAAGATGTGAAGTGGATGGCTAAGCTCCATCTGAATCTCGTCCAATTATATGATTGGATGTATCGGCATGATGAATTGGTCAGCGACGAAGACCACTATACCGATTTGATGGGGCGAGTAGTGAACCGTGGTGTCGTGGCGGAGAAAATCGCAAGCTGCCGGGACCGCGGCATGAAATCGATCGCTTACGGCGCGGTTTACGCAGCCAGCAAAGCTTTTGCTGATCAACACCCGGACTGGCGGCTGTATACGAGCGCCGGCGAACCCTATGATTTCATTGGAATATTCAACATTATGAATACATCGCCCGACAGTCCCTGGCATCGTCATATTATTGATCAATACAGACAAGCGATCGAACGGATGGGATTTGACGGCATCCATCTCGACACCTACGGATCTCCAAAAACGGGCTGGTCTCGTCTGGACGGAGTTTCCCGATTCGAGAGACTCGAGAATCATTTTCCATTGCTCATTAATGGTACAAGAGAAGAACTATCAAAGGTTAAAGAGGACATCTGCTTAATATTTAACAATGTAGGCAATTGGCCGGTGAATACCGTTGCCATGGCTAATCAGGATGCCATCTATGTAGAAGTTTGGAAGCCTTATGAGCGCTATCATCATTTGCGGGAAATCATTAACTGGTCCAAGCATTTAAGTAATGGAAATAATGTGATACTCGCCGCTTATCTCAAGCCCTATCGCGAGCCTGGAACTTACGGCGTGGAAGGGGCGCAGCATGCGTACCGATTGTTGAACGCGGTCGTGACCGCTCACGGTGCTTATCACTTGCTGCATGGGGAGAACGGCGGCATTTTAACGCAAGGCTATTACGTAGATCATTCCCTGATCAACGAGGATTTCAGGCGTACCGTAAGGGATTACTGCGATTTCGGCGTACGTTACGGTCACCTTACTCATGACCGGAAGCTTAGGGATGTGTCCATGACCCATGTGGACGGAGATAATCTGGAATATGAGTTCCACGGGTTTCCTTTCAGTACCTATGGCGAAGCAGGCAAGGTCTGGACGATCGTGCAAGAGCGGGAGGATCTAAAGCTCATTCATTTTGTTAATCTTACTGGAGTATCAGACGATTATTGGAATGAAGGGAAGAAGCGGCCGGAAGAGGTGGATGGCCGGGTTGTATCGATTGCGGTCGACCATGAGATTTCCTCCATCTTTACGGCAAGTCCTGACAGGAATGGGGGGCGCCCGAAGCTTCTGGATTATCGGCTGAAGAAGACTGAACGAGGCTTTACCGCGGTCGTGGAACTGCCCGTGCTTGAGTTTTGGGACTTGCTTGCGGTCACACTCAAGACCTAAAGGCAAGGATCAGTTTGAGGATCAAATGGCATAATTAATAGGGGCAGTCTCATAAGGGTGATCTTATGGGACTGCCCCTTATTTGCTGCTGAAAAATGCTGGAATACTTTCTCCTCATCAGTAAGTAAAACCCCGTAACCCTCTACTATTCTTAAGGCTACCACCGTAATGAAAATAGCGGCAAAACTACTACTATATCATTTCTAATCTCCATTATGGATCAACTAGTTGCAAAAGTGCTACTAATAACCTCCATTTTCAACGAATCAGGGTTTTGGCGACGCAATAGTGGTAAGAAAGCAAGTAAATCAACAATTATCGGTTGAATCCATGAAATTAGTAGCACATTTACCTCAAATTCTCTTCTACACCCTCAAGAGTAGTAAATAGCATTCTTGATAGGACATGTTTCATGTAGTGAACCTAGACCCTTATGAGACAGAGCCTTTTAATGTGTATTTAGGATACCCGTTAAAGAACCAAAATTCTTGCCCCGAACTCCAGATGTTCTATCATCAACCTTCTTGCTTCTTCAGCCTTTCCAGCGATCATAGCTTCGAGAATATCCCGGTGATCTTCATAGGACTTTTGAATGCGGGAATTGTCCTTTTTAAGAACTCTTAACCCCGTTAGAAATAATTTATCCTGCAGATTGTCCATCATAGAGACCATTTCTTGGTTTTCATAGAGAGCGGCGAGTTTTCTATGGAATTCAATGTCTTTACGCGTAAAAGCGGCAAAATCTCTAGATTGAGCGAACTCGGCCTGTTTGGCCAAATTAGCCCGAAACCAAGCCATATCTTTGTCATCCCAATGACGCTGGGACAGTTTGAAAACGATGTACCCTTCGAGCGCCATGCGAAAGTCGAAAAAATCGACGACACGCTGAATCGACAACTCGGGTAAGCTTAAGCCTTTGTTCGGGGAATAGGCGACAAGTCCCTCAACCGCAAGCCGCTCTAATGCAGCGCGGATGGGGGTCCGGCTCATACCGAGCTGTTCAACGAGATGCTTTTCGGTGAGATGCTCGTTGCTTTGTATGTTTCCATTTAAAATAAGTTTACGAAGTTGTTCATAAGCCTTTTCTTTTAGCGTAACCGATGCCATATCCAACCCTCTTTGTTAAAAATCGATCGTTTTTAAGTAGTCTAGACTCTGCTTCATCCATTTAAGCTCTAACTCAACTGTTTTATCCACCGTTTCGGTAAAGGGGGTCCATAGCTCTAAGATTGCATGAGCCTTCTTGTTCCGGCTGCGTAATTTTTCAGCTAGCTTTGGAATATCCAATCGCCCCGATCCTGCAGCCGTTCCCAGAACGATATATCCCATTTGGTGATCAACCCGCTGGATATCAAAATCTTTCACATGCAGATTTACCGTATACGGCAACAACTGATCGATCACAAGCTCGGGCGATTCCAATGCACCAAATGAATTTACCGTATCCATGCAGCAGCCAATGTACCGGCTGTTTAGGTTCTTAAACAATTGTATCAGTTGTGCCGTTGTGTGCAAGCCGTGATTTTCTACAGCTATCGTTACCCCAGCGGCCTCATAGGAAGGCAGAACACATCGCAACTGCTCCTCTGCCTCGGCGATGTCAGCGGTAGTTATTAAGGTTCTAACCAGATCTGCTTTTAAGCATCTGGCAATATCCAGATAATTCAGCAGAAGTTCCGGCGAGCTTCCCCGCGTGCCAACCTCAATTTGTACCTCCAGCAATTCCGCGGTCTCATGCAACTGGCGCAACTCTTCCTGAGACAAATGGTGTAATTGAATATTGTCTGAGAGTTGAACAAGCTTATAACCAAGCTGATGAGTCAACCTGATTAAATCCAGCGCGGAAAGTCGTTTTGTCGGAGCTTCGTCGCCAGCCATACCCACCGACCATGTCAAGGTATAACTGCTTAATCCGAGCATTATTCAATCCCTCCTATAACCGATAAGAGCCGGGTTTTCCAACAGATTAACAGCATGCGATCGATGAAGTCAATATAAAAAAATATACATTGTATACATATTGAATACAATAATTAAGTGTGCTATACTCGTGCCGCAAAGCCTTATATCAGGGGCTGCCAACAATAATCATCATTCTGGCAGCTTCATAAAAAGGAGCGGAACTATGGACATTCAGTCGAATAACCTAAACATCGCGGTTATCGGAGCAGGCGGAAAAATGGGCTTCCGAATTACCGCCAATTTAAGAAAAAAACAACAGTACCGATTGTATTTATGCGAGCAAGCCGATGCAGGCAAGGAAAGGCTTGCAGCTCATGGTCTTCAGGTGACTCCTGCCGAACAGGCGCTTTCGCAGGCGGACTTTGTAATCTTGGCTGTTCCGGATGCCCAAATCGGAATCGTATCTAAATCTATCCACGCTTTACTGAAAGCGGATTCAACCGTTATCCTGCTTGATCCGGCAGCTGCCTATGCGCAGCAAGTTGCGATGAGACAAGATTGCACCTATGTCGTAACTCATCCTTGCCATCCCGCTTTGTTCGATGATCAGGATACCCCCGAGGCGCGGAAAGATCTATTCGGCGGAATTGCGGCCAAACAGGACATCGTAATTGCTCTCCATCAAGGAAAGCAATCACTTTACGATGCTGCGGAACAAATTTGCATGAATATGTTCGCGCCGGTGGTTAAATGCCATCGGATCACGGTAGAGCAAATGGCATTGCTGGAACCGGCGGCGGCAGAAGTCGTTGCTGCGGCGGCGGCTTGCATAATGAAGGAAGCGATGGACGAGGTCGTCAAGATGGGAGTTCCTCCCGAGGCGGCCCGATCCTTCATGCTGGGCCATATTCAAATTCCGTTGGCGATTGCTTTCAATAACGTAAATCCTTTCTCGGATGCAGCCCAAATCGCGATCAAATACGGGTATGAGCATATTTTTAAGCCGGACTGGAAAAAGGTATTCACCAAAGAGTCTTTAGATGAAGTGCTTCGAAGAATGTTGCATTTGGATCGGGTGTAATTAAGCAGCGGGAAAGGAAGGGTCGTGTATGTGGAAGGTAGGTTTAGTCGGCACCGGCTTCTGGTCGGAAAATCACCTGCAAGCCTGGAACCGCATTCCGAATGTTCAAATCGCCGCGTTATGCAATAGATCGCGCCATAAGCTGCTGGATAAAGCGGCTAAATATGGAGTCCCGGAAGATCAACTGTATGACACGATCGATCGAATGCTTGCTGATGCGGATATCCATATCGTCGATATAGTCACGGGTGCCGAAACACACTTGGAATTCGTACGTAAAGCGGCGGCAGCCGGCAAACATATCATGTGCCAGAAACCTTTTGCACCTTCTTTGGCTGAAGCCGAGGAAATAGTTAGAATAGCGGACGAAGCAGGGGTTCGCCTAATGGTCACGGAAAATTGGCGGTGGCTTCAGCCGTTCCAAGTTATTAAGCAAGTGTTGGACAGCGGAGAACTAGGCAAGGTGAATGTGGTCCGATATATCCATACGGATTATTACACGCCCCGAATGGCGCCGGGAGTCGAGTTGCCGCAGCCATTTTTCCGCGAGATGCCTAATCTCCTGTTTTATGAAATGGGCGTGCATTGGTTCGACACCTGGAGATACCTTTTCGGCATGCCAAATCGGTTATACGCGGAAACCTCGAAAGTCAGTCCTTATATTGTCGGTGAAGACAGCGGCATCGTCGTGCTTGGTTATGACGACTTTTATGGTTTTCTCGATATGAGCTGGGCTACGCGGCAACAACTTGACCGACCGCTTGGCGATAAGGTGGGTCCTGTTCACTTGGAGCAGCTTGTCATAGATGGACAGAACGGTACTTTAAAAATGTATACTGACGGAAAAATAACGATCCTTTCACGAGATGGAGAGACGGAACGTGTTATCGAGGCGAAGACCTATCTGGACCATGAAGAGAGCCACTACCGTCTGCAATCTCATTTTGTCGCCTGCCTGAATTCCGGGGAAAACTTCCAAACAAGCGGCCATGATAATGTGCAAACGCTGCGTCTAGCTTTTGGTGTATATGAGAGCGCCCAACAGCACCGTCCGATCGTATTTTGAACAGGGGGCATTACCAATGATTATTGATGTGCACGCCCATTTAGGATGGGATTATGTATTCGACGAGCACTTTACGCGGGAAGAACAACTTGATAAACACAAGAGCTTTCAGGTGAATCGAACAATCCTGCAGCCTGCTTCATGCCATGATCTAGAAACCGTTGTTCAGCAACATAATGCAATCGCCGCGATGACCAAAGAATTTCCCGGTGTCTTCTATGGTATGGCTAACCCCAATCCTCATCTAAAGGATGTCCTTTATGAAAAAGAGGTTAGGAGATGTATCGAGGAGCTCGGTTTTGTCGGTATCAAAATACACACGTTCGCGCATGCCGTTCATCCTGCCGGGCGCGATGGCAGAAAGGTATTCGATTGGGCGAGGAAGCTGCAAGTCCCCGTTATGGTTCATACCGGGTCCGGCATTCCTTTCGCCAATCCCGGCAACTTGATTCCTATAGCTGAGGAATATCCTGATGTTAGAATCATTATTGCCCATTGCGGAATGATGGTTCTGGCGGGAGAGACGGGTATGGCTATGAAGCGCTGCCCGAATCTATATGCGGATATAACTTGGACCGGTGGTTTCTTGCTGCGGCGTTGGGCCGAGGAACTTGGAGCTCATCGATTCATGTTCGGAACCGACCATGCAGACAATACCGGGACGGAACTAGCCAAGCTGCGGACGTGCGGGCTTAGCGAAGAAGATCAAGAGTGGATGCTTTATAAAGCGGCTCTTGATGTATATAAGTTGACATAGGGGCTGACTCACAGAGCTGCAGGACCGCTTTCCGGTCTTGCAGCTCTTCGTTCAATTACAGTTGAATAATGACATATATCGTTGCATGGCTAAGTATTCTTGAAGTTGTTGAATTTATTAAGATTAAGGTACAGGGAAATAAGGAGGAGACAGATGGAGTCGCCCATTGTGACAAATATCGACAAACTACGAATAAAGAAAAAAACGCTCTCTCAGAAATTAGCGGCACAGTGGGATATTCAGCTCATGATCATACCCGGCGTTATACTCGTATTCATCTTTTCATACTTGCCGATGTACGGCTCTCTTACCGCATTCCAGGAATACAATGTGTTTAAGGGATTCTGGGCTAGTCCCTGGGTTGGAACCAAGCATTTCGAAATGTTCTTCAACTCTCCGCAATTCTGGGAAATCATGCGCAATACGATAAGCATCAGCTTATTGAAACTGATCATTATCTTTCCGGCACCTATTGTTCTCGCGCTAATGCTCAACGAGATCAGACACATGTTCTTTAAGAGAGTCATACAAACGATCAGCTACTTGCCGCACTTTCTATCCTGGGTCATCGTCGCAGGGTTTGTCGGATCGATGTTGTCCATCGACAGCGGGACTCTGAACATGTTCCTTATGAGCACGAATGCGATTCAAGAACCCGTTAACTGGTTGTCGATTCGCGAATACTTCTGGGCCATTCTGATCAGCTCGAATTTATGGAAAGAAATCGGGTTTGCATCGATTGTGTACCTGGCAGCCATTGCCGGAATCGATCCCCATCTCTATGAAGCGGCAGGGATGGATGGTGCAAGCCGATTCAAACAGATTTATCTGGTCACTTTGCCATCCATCTTGCCGGTGGTCATTATTTTCTTGATTCTGGCGGTTGGAAATACGTTGAATGCAGGCTTTGAGGACTTGCTGCTGTTGGCCCGCAATCCCATCCTCTTAGATGTGGCAGAGGTTATCGATACCCACGTCTATCGCGTCGGAATCGAATCCTCCCGTTACTCTTATGCGACTGCCGTTGGATTGTTTAAAGGGATCATCAGCATCGGATTGTTGACGGCGGCCAACGCTGCAGCCCGTCGATCAGGAAACAGCCTATGGTAATTCTAAATCAGAATCGGGTGATGACGCATGAAATTAACCGCCGGAGATAAAGCGTTCCATGCCGTTATATATGTTCTTCTAACTTTGCTTGGATTTATCACCTTGTATCCCTTCTGGAATTCCGCAGTCATTTCGTTTAATTCCGGTTTCGACACTTCGCTCGGAGGCATTACCTTCTGGCCCAGGGAATTTACGATCGACAATTACAAGGTTGTATTCTCGGACGGCCGCCTGCTGGATTCCTTCATGATCTCCATCCTTCGAACGGTTGCAGGCACAGCTTTATCCGTGATGTTGACGATGATGCTTGGATACGGTTTATCTCGGAAGGGGGTCCTGTTTCACAAGTATTACATGCTATTCTTCATATTTACCATGTTTTTTCAAGGGGGGCTAATTCCTTCTTTCCTAATCAACCGCTCCTTGGGTTTGATGGATAGCATCCTTGTGCTCATTGTTCCGTTTCTTATCAATGTATGGAATATGATCATCTTTCGCACGTTTTTCAAAGAGCTGCCGGAAGGCTTGGAAGAATCGGCCAAGCTGGACGGGTGCAACCAATTCGGAATTTTGTTCCGGATCATGGTGCCGGTATCCGGCCCCGTTATTGCCACATTGTCGTTGTTCACGGCCATCTTTCATTGGAACGATTGGTTTACAGCCACGATCTATATTAATAACCAACACCTTATGCCCGTGCAGAGCTTGCTGCAGCAAATCTTGAATTCCAATCTGGCAAGCGAACTATTGCTTGAAGCAACCGGTGGCAATGCTTCCGCTATGGATGCTTTCGAAAGAGCGCAAACCATCTCGACCAAATCGCTCAGCATGGCCATTATGGTCGTCACTGCGCTTCCTATTATATTGATCTATCCCTTCCTTCAGAAGTATTTCGTCAAAGGCGTTATGGTAGGTTCGCTCAAGGGTTAGCTATTATCCGATTGCTGTTAAAGCCGTAAGGCTATAACATAAATAAAATGGGACGATCGAAAGGGGTAAAGCAAGTTGAGGATGAGAAAAGGGTTTCAGCTATCATTCGTGTTGCTCCTCGTAACAAGTCTGTTTCTCTCAGCCTGCAGTCAGAAAGAAAAAGCGGAGCCGTCCGCTTCCGCCAGTCCTAGCAGTTCAGCGCAAGAAAGCGAATCCGCAACAGCATCTGCAACCGCATCGGAAGAAGCGCCATCGCCTGCCTTATTTCAATTGGGAAGCGAGCCGTTGGAATTCAGCTTCTATGGCAATTATGACTGGATGGTCACCGAACCTTGGGGCGCAGATCCTTCCTCCCAATGGGCCAAGGAAAATTTAAAGATTAATATTACGGCTATTCAATCCGGAGGCGCAGCCAAACAGAAATTTAACACGATGGTCGTATCCGATGAATTACCGGATGTCATTATGACGGATCGCGGCGGGGACTTCGATAAACTGCGTGAAGCCGGGAAACTGGTTGCATTGGATGAGTATTTGGACAAATACCCGAACTTGAAGAAGTATGCGGGCGACCAGACGCTTAACATGCTTCGTGCCGATGACGGCAAGCTGTACGGCTTCCCTAACTGGTACACATCAAGCCCGAATGGAAACTCGGGATACTTGATCAACAAGAAAATTTATAAAGAGCTGGGTTCTCCGAAGCTGGAAACGTTTGCCGATCTGGAGAGCTACCTGAGGCTGATTAAAGAGAAGTATCCGGATGTCATTCCATTAGAGACGGATATTAAAGCAGAGGGCATCCACTTATTTAATACAGGATTGGAAGAAAACTTCGCAATAAACTACATTAGCGAGATGGCGGTTCCTCGCGGAGGTCAGCTGACATCCATGTTCACCGATCCGACCTTTAACGCGTCAATGAAGCTTGCGAGCAAGCTTTTCCGAGATAAATTAATGACGCAGGATGCTTTCACCCAGAAGAGAGACCAAGTATACGAGAAAATGAAGAACGGCCGCGTCGGCGTATTCGCAGGATTGAGTGCCGTAAATACGGATATTGCGGAGGCCAACAATCTTCTGCAGCAGAAGGATCCAGATGCAGGTTATAAGGCAATCTGGCCGATTCATAGTGATAATGTAGCCAAAGATAAGGTATTCCCGAATAGCTACGTTTCACAGGGTTGGAATATGATCGGCATTACGACGGAAGCCAAAAATCCGGAAGCGATCTTTGCTTATCTGGATTGGCTCACCGGTACAGAAGGTCAGTCTATTATGACTTTCGGGCCGAAGGGGCGTTATTGGGATGACTTTGATGCGGATGGAGCTCCGATTCCGAATGACAAGTGGACTTCGACTCCGCAAGCGGACAAAGACAAAGACAAGATGGGCACATTCAACTGGGCAGGTAACACATCCTTCGTAGACGGGACGAAAGCCAAAATCGAAATGGCCTTACCCGAAGGAAAGCGCAACTGGTCAACGGAGCAGCAAGTAAACGTCACTTGGAAAACGTCGCAGAATATGACGGTATTCACCAACCTGAAACCTTCGCCGAATTCTGAAGAGGGAATCGCAGATACGACGGTTACTGCTATAATGGAAGAATATGTAGCTAAAATTCTCTTCGCCAAGAATGATGCGGAAGTTGATGCCCTGCTGAAGGAAGCGAATGATTCCGCTATGGCGCAAGGCTATGAGAAGCTGTTGAAGTTCAAAACAGACAAATGGCAGGCGAACATTAAGAAGGCCTCAGGACAATAAAATATCAACAGACAAGTCATTTGCAAGAGGGTATACTTACTTCTAAGTATGCCCTTTTGCTTAAGTTTCGCGGGATAGCCCCCTAGAGAGGAGGAGAAGCGGCACTTGTACAGGGTTCTGTTGGTGGATGATGAAATGTTGGACTTAGAGGGCTTGGAACGACTGATTCCCTGGGAATCCTTGGACATGGAAGTCGTGTCTGCGGTGAACAGCGGTTTCGAAGCATTGGATTATTTGCAGAGCAATCCGATAGATGTGTTGGTATCCGACATTAAGATGCCGATCATGTCCGGATTGGAGCTCGCGGGAAGAGCTTTGGAATTAATACCTAAATTAAAAACGGTATTCATAAGCGGGTACGAGGACTTTCAATATGCGAAAAAGGCCATTCAACTAAATGCCTCCGGTTATGTATTGAAACCGGTGGATGATCATGAAGTGATCCGGGTGTTGACGGAAGTCGCGAATGAATTAAAGCGGGAAGCGCAGATGGAGAAGCTGGAGAATGGATTTAAGCACTTCGGTCATAGGGTAAACGATGAAGGGCTTTTCCATTGGTTATCAAGCGCGGGTGACAATCATGGACCTTATCAAATCGGGTTGCTGGAATTGGACGATGTTTCCCTAAAGCTGGAGCGCCTGCCCGACAATATCAAACAATCCCATATTTCCAAAACCTATAATGCCTTGATTACATGCTGCGAATTAGAGGGCATTACTACCGTCTGCAGAGCGGAAGGATACCGGTTTGCCCTTGTCCTGCACGGAGAATACAGGTTGGAGAAGCTGGAGCATATTCTGGCATACGTAGAGAATAACGCTCCTCTTACGGTAACGGCAGGATTGGGTCGGATTACGGAGAAGATTGAGGAGCTGCCTATCTCCTACCATACGGCCAAAGAATTGTTGTCGTACAAAATCTTCTGCGGGAAGAACCGCATCATTGCCCGGGAGGATATCGAATCGTTTCAGATGCAAGACGTTATTGATATCGATGAGATTCTGCAAACGCTATTCATGGCAATCTCCAATTACGATTTAGTCAGAGTAGACGACAGTCTGGAACAGCTCTACGCAAACATAAAGCGCTTCGGCAAGAAGATGTCCGTCTACAACGTTACCATACATCTAATCGCGAAGCTGGATTCCTTCCTCTTCGGCATGAACGAAAATTTAAGAACGATTCTGGGCATCGATGTTAATCATTTCGATGTCTTGTATGATTTTGAAACGGTTAATGATATTAAGTCCTGGCTGCGCCGCAAGCTATTTGAAATATCCGAAATGCTTCAGCTTAAGAAACTCCGCAAAAACCGCAAGCTGGTTGAGGGTATAGAGGAATATATCAAGATACACCTGGACCGCAATTTGACCTTAAGGGACGTTGCCAACTATTTCTCTTTCTCTCCCAACTATTTGGGCCATCTGTTCAAAGAAGAGAAGGAGGAGAATTTCAGCGATTTCGTAATCCGTAAGAGATTGGAGAAGGCATCCGAATTGCTGCTAGACCCCAAGCTTAAAATCTATGAAGTTGCCGACCGCGTCGGGTATAAAAGCCTTACCTATTTTAGCAGGCAATTCAAGGAAAAGTTCGGAGCGACTCCCGGTGACTACCGGAAAAAAAGTTGAGCGTGATTGCGGATGACCGATCGTTCCTGGAAGAAATCCTTTATTCCTTTTGGCTACAAGCTTATGCTTACCTATTTTGTATTCGTGCTGATCCCTGTAACCGTTGTAGGCAGTTTCTCCTATCAGTCATCCATAAAGTCGATTCGCGAACAAACGAGGCAGAACCTGCAAGGAACGCTCTCGCAAATGCGAGATAATATCGTGTATAAGATCAAAGAAGCGGAACGAATATCGGATCAGCTATACTTCGATGAGCAGCTTCAAAATTTCTTACGGCATTATGAAAATGGTTGGTATAGTTATGAGAAGACTAAAAAATACTTGATGCCGATGTTCTTCAATGCAGTGAACGTTTACAGCGAGCCTGCTTTGCTTAAGGTGTATATTGACAATACTTCCATACCGGAGGTATACAGCGATCAGGACCACAGTCTCAATCCGTTGACAGTACCGGGTTATGAAATCCTGTATATGAAAAGGCTGGAAGAGACGGAATGGTTTAAAACGCTTGAGTTGCCTGCCGAAAATTACAAAGGAACTTCGCTTTTGTGGCAGCAGGTAGAGAATGACAAAACTTTTTCCAATATTTCCATGATACGCAGATTAATGGACTTTGATCGTCAGAAGCAGCTCGGCATGACCCGAACCGTTGTCGAGCTTGAAGATTTGCTTGAGTCTGTCGACTATTTGAAAATCGGCGAGAAGAGCAGTTTATTCGTGCTGAATAAATCGGGGACAACTCTTAAAGCATCGGGGATTAATAGAGATTCGCTGGAATCCGAAGCGAGCGGGAACAAGAATCTTAGGATTGAAGAGTCCGTGCATGGAGTGGATTGGCAAATAGTGGCGATGGTACCTAATTCCCTATTGGAGAAAGACGCCAAGAATGTGCTCTTTATTACGATTCTGCTCGGGGCCGCGAGTATTATTATCGTCTTGATCATCGGTATGCTAGTGTCGAACTATTTCTCCAAGCGGGTTCGTAAAATCGTATATTCTCTCCATGCTTTCAAGGAGGGAGATTTCCAGAAGAGGATTCAGTTTAAATGGAATGACGAATTCGCCCAGATTGCCGACGCCTTCAACAAGATGGGGGATAACGTCGAAGAGCTTATTAAGGAAGTTTTTTTAGCCAATATACAGAAGAAAGAAGCGGAGCTTGAATCGTTGCAAGCCCAGATTAACCCCCATTTCTTATACAACACCCTCTCTTCCATAAGCCGTCTGGCCAAGTTCGGCGAGATCGACAAGCTGCATGAAATGGTTATGGGACTTGCGAAATTTTATCGATTGACACTAAACAAAGGACGAATGCTCATCTCGGTTCAACAGGAGCTTGAGCAGGTTGGGGCTTATATCGACATTCAGAATATCAAGTTCCGGAACAGGCTTCAAATCTGGTATGACATCCAGGTAGAAGTAATTAGGTATGAGACAGTTAAGCTGATCCTGCAGCCTTTCGTCGAGAATGCATTAGAGCATGCGTTATTCGGAAAATCCATTAATATTAAGATTGTCGCGCAACTGGAGCAGGAAATGATTGTATTCAAGATCATCGACGATGGAATCGGGATGAGGCAAGAGACGATTGACCAAATTTTCTCGCAAAACGGCGTAAATATCGGATACGGCATCCGAAATGTGGATGAACGCATAAAGCTACAATATGGAAATCGTTATGGCGTTGAGATTTATAGCAGACTGGGTATCGGTACTTGCGTTACCATTAGGGTGCCGGTAGAGAAGTAAATAGGATACAAGATGGCAGCCTAAACATTCTAAGGCTGTCTTTTCTTATGATTTGCCAAAGTTCGTTGCATAGGTTCATAAATCGTTGTTCAGTTTCCTAGATGGCGGGTTAAAGGCTCGGATAAAATGGGAATACAAAAGCATGCAGATAATAGAATAACAGTTTTAACAATGATTCTAGAATATGGAGGTGTAATACATGGGGCATGGTGAGCGATTGTGGCGAAGATTGAGCATCTATCTATTGCTGGCAAGCTTGGTTATGACAGGAGTTGTTTCTGAGAATCGGGTGTCTGCAGCGGGGGATAACATGTTAAGCAATCCGGGCTTTGAATCTGGAAGTACTTCGTGGGAGTTATGGAGTGCGCCGGAGGTTGTGAGTACGGAGCAACATAGCGGCAGCTATTCCCTCTCGGTACAACAAAATAAAGGAGGGGCATCGACAGCAGTTGCGGTAGTTGCCGGAAAAACTTATGAAGTCGGATTGTGGGTCAAATTTTCCAACACCGGAGCGAACGCCGCTAACATTAATCTAAATACGTTTTCAGCCACAGGAGAAGGAATCATCCCGATCTCTTTTACAGGCAGCGTATCTTGGGAATATCAGAATCTATTATATACGCCTGCAGAAGGAGTGACGCATATGCGAATAGCCTTCTGGAACGACTCCGGGGTTGATTACTTCATCGACGATGCGGTTATCCGAGAGATTACGGATACCGCAAACGCTCCCCCTGCTCCGGCTAACGTATCGGTTGGCGAGAAGACCGCCTTGACGGCCGAATTGGCGTGGGATGCTTCGACAGACGGCAGCGGTATTACGGAATATATCATTTCTTATCAGCCGCAAGGGGAGCCAGCGTGGCATACCGTCTCTGTCCCGTCCATTGCAGAGCAGGCCGCATACCGATACACAGTGAAAAGCCTGATTCCTTCAACCCCGTATTCTTTTCGAATTCAGGCCCGCAACAGCATGGGTGTGCTTTCCGCATATTCCGAGACAGCGAATGGAACAACTCTGGTGATGAATCCGGTCAACCCCAATGCAACGGCTGAAGCAAGAGGACTGCTGAATCGTCTGTATTCGATTACCGGTAAAGGAATATTGTCCGGTCAACACAATTATTACGAAGACCCGAATGCATGGTCTAACAAAGCGGCTGAGTTAAGCGGTTTCATTCCCGGTCTATGGGGCTCCGACTTCGCCTTTTACACCGGTGGAGATATGGCTGCGTTGAGGCAGACGATGATCGATGCGGCCGAGGCTAGATGGAGAGCGGGCAGCGTCATAGCGCTGACCTATCATCAGGCCCGCCCGACCGACTCGCCGTACGCGGGCTGGAGCAGCGTCCAGGGAAGCTATACGAATGAGGAGATGGAACAGGTCGTAACCCCCGGAACGGAGGCTTATAATAGTTGGCTGGCGAGAATCGATGAGGTCGCGGAGTATTTGAAGGAGCTGCAGGCGGAAGGAGTACCGGTTCTCTGGCGCCCCTATCATGAGATGAATGCGAATTTCTTCTGGTGGGGCGGCAAACCGGAATTATTCAAGCAATTGTGGATCAATATGTATGAGCGTTATACGGATTACCACCAATTGAACAACTTGATCTGGGTGTGGAATCCGAATGCGCAGAACCAGTATTCATTCGGGGAAGCTCCGTATTACCCAGGGCACGATTATGTCGACGCAGTAGCGATGGACATCTATAACAACGATTATCGGCAGCGGCACCACGATGAATTGCTTGCGATCGGGGAAGGCAGGCTGATGGCCATCGCAGAAAGTGGAGAGATGCCGAACATTGACGTACTCCGAGATACGAATTCCCGGTATGCTTGGTTTATGACTTGGCCCGTATTCCTGACGGACACCAACTCTCTCGAGACCATTCAATATGTATACGGTCACGAGTATACGATTAACGCCGGGGCGACGGATGAAGGACCCTACGTTCCGCCCGTACAAAAGTCCTATCTGATCGATGATTTCGAAGGCTACGGAGACTCCGATGTCTTGCTGTCCGCGAAATGGCGGCGTAATATGGGAGGGAACGAATTGACGGTTACTCTTAATGAAGAGAGCAAGAAGAAGAACGGGCAGTATTCCATGCAGCTTGACTACACGATAGGAGATCCGGCATTTGCGGGGACCTATACGGCACTCAGGGCATCTTGGAAAGGCACGGAAGCGATTCGGTTCTGGCTGAAGCCGGATGGCTCCAACCGGCAGCTGTCGATCCAATTCCATGAAACGACCGGAGAAGTATGGGAAGCGGGATATTCGTTATCCGGAATTGGGGGGAGAATCGTCACGATTCCATTCACTGAATTCGCGCATCCCGGATGGTATAACGGGGGGAACGACGTTGTGGATCCGGATGCAATCAAGGAATTCGGGTTTTACTTCGGTGAAGGCGCCGGAGGTGCCGGAAGCGGCTCCATCTATATCGACAATCTGCAAGCCATTAATCTGGATGAAGACGAGGACAATGGCAATGGCAATGGCAATGGCAATGGCAACAACTGAGTGTAGTGAAAAATCCGGTGTCTATCCCAAACAAATAGTAGTATGAGTTTGAAAGCCGGAAGGGGAATTCACGCCTCTTCCGGCTTTTCAACGACAATATTTCTAGCGTCGGAGAGAATATTCGTTGGAAAGTACTAATTTTAGTTGATATGGAAGATTGTCGAGAATTGCAAAACAAATTAGTATAATTTTGTAAGCGCTTGCTAATTGGTTTTCGATTTTAAAAAATGGAGGAGGGATTTTTAATGTACGGTAGGAGTAAGCTTAATCCCAAAGGATGGATTACTGCCTCGATGTCTATCGTCATGTTCAGCACATTATTGTTTTCTGCCACGATTGTTGCGAATGTTAACCCAGTTCAAGCAGCTAGCTTGCCCATTAACCCGAACGCTTCACAGGAAGCACGGAATCTATTAAGTTATATGTACAGCTTGGAAGGCAATCATATTTTATCCGGCCAGCATGATTTTCTGGAGTCGCCAAATGAATATGTTGAGCAAATCAAGACGAATACGGGGAAATACCCGGCTATTCACGGTTATGAAATGGGACCGATAAAAGGCCAGACGGAGTCAGTGGCAGCCTCCCAAAGACAAGGCGTTGTGAATAGCGCGATTGCCTGGCACAATGCAGGCGGTATTGTAACGATGATGTATCATCAGAACAAACCGGGTACGGGTTACTGCTGGAGCGGCTGCGTACAACCTGGAATTACTGCAGCTGAATTCAACACGATCCTGACACCGGGAACACCCCAGAATACCGCATTGATTAGCGAAATCGATAAAGTAGCGGTTTATTTGAAGCAATTGCGGGATGCCGGCGTGCCCGTATTGTGGCGGCCTTATCACGAAATGAACGGAGGATGGTTCTGGTGGGGCGGCCAAACGGACTTCTGGAAATTATGGGACTTGATGTACGACAGGTATACGAACTTCCATGGATTAAACAATCTCATTTGGGTTTGGAATCCTAACGCGCCTAATTCAAGCGTAGGTGCTTACTCCGCCTATTTTCCCGGGGTCAACAAAGTAGATGTTCTGGCAGTGGATATTTATAACAATGACTTCCAGCAAACCTATCACGACCAACTCTATCAGCTAGGCCAAGGGAAATTGATTTCTATTGGAGAGAGCGGCCAACATCCGAATCCCTCTACGCTCAGTACAACACAGAATAAGTACAATTGGTTCATGACATGGGGCGAGAGGCTGGTAACCGAAAATACATGGGCAAGTACAATAAACCTGTACAACCATAGTTGGGTTATTACCAGAGACGAAGTTAATATTCCGTCCGGTTCATCGGACACGCAAGCACCGACGGTGCCGGCGAATCTGAATTCACCGGGCAAGACCGACACGACGGTAAACCTTTCCTGGACGGCTTCAACGGATAATGTCGGTGTAGCCGGCTACGATGTTTACAATGGATCCGCTAAAGTGAACACAGCGAATATAGTTGCAACTAACTATACGGTGACCGGGTTAACACCTTCGACCGCCTATGAATTTACGGGGAAAGCAAAGGATGCCGCCGGGAACCAATCGGCCTCAAGCGCCGCGCTTTCCGTGACTACGAACGTTTCGAGCGGCCCAAGCTTTGTCAAAGGCATTAATTTTAACGGAGGTGCAGTCACGATTAACGGGAATAACTGGCTTGCGGAAAGCTCTGCGGGGCTGACGTTAAGTACGATTCTCCGGGCATCGACATCCCTAACGCCGAATCCTGCTGTAGATAGTGCGACGAGTAATATGCTGAATAAGGGGATTTACAGCGGGGGTAATTTTTCAGTAGATCAGTCGTTGTCCAATGGCTCCTATAGTATTTATGTCTGGGCAATTGAAAACTACATCAGTTATTATAGATCGTTTAATATTAAGTTGGAAGGAACGCAGGTTACACCATCTCCTATCGGCAACCTTCCTTTGAACAGTTGGATTAGGTACGGTCCTTACCCGGTAACTGTTAATGATGGAATTCTGGATATGGACGTGGTGAAAGTAACGGGAGACACCCACTTGATGGGAATGGAAATTTATGCTGCAGGTGCGGATACACAGGCACCATCGATTCCGGCTAATCTTGCTTCCCCAAGCCATACGGATACGACGGTCAATTTATCCTGGACCGCATCGACGGACAATGTCGGAGTGGCCGGATATGACGTGTACAATGGCGCGGCTAAAGTGAACTCGTCGCTGATTGCCGGCACGAGTTATACCGTTACCGGATTAACGGCAGGCACGACGTACTCCTTCACGGTCAAGGCCAAGGATGCCGCTGGTAATGAATCCGCATCAAGCAATAGCTTAGCAGTAACGACGGCACCTTCAATTACGATCGTCAACGACGCGACAACGGGAACGGGACTGAATCAGTTTGAGTATTCGGGTACATGGAATACGAGTACCGGAACCGGCAAATACAACAATGACGATCATTATTCTTTGGTTACGAATTCGTATTACCAAGTTCGGTTCAGCGGTACTCAGATATCCATCTACGCAAGCAAGGCATCACACCATGGAATAGCGGCGGTATCCATTGACGGGGGTGCCGAGACCGATGTCGATTTCTATGCGGCAACGCGTCAGGATAACGTGCTGATCTGGACAAGTCCGACTCTAACAACGGGCACTCATACCCTCAAGGTACGTGTGAAAGGTACCAAGAACAGCGCCTCCACGGGTTATGTCATCGTAGCCGACCGTGTTAATATTTCTTACTAAAGTATAGCTGGATGCGCGGTGCGCGGAGACAGGAGATGATTCAAACGGAAGCTCGGAAATGGGAATTATGCGAATTTGCAGCCGTTACCTCCACAAGGTATACCAATCCCTATTGGGATGTAGAACTCCGGGCTGAATTTATCCATGCAGACATCGGGATCACGCAGACAGTCGGCGGATATTATGACGGCGAAGATCAATCGGGCCGTCATCTTTGGAAAATACGGTGGACACCCATACACGAAGGGGAATGGACTTGCCGGATCTTCTCTTTTCCCAAGGATGGGGAATTAATCGACGAATTTCAAATGATGATCGGATCGGCCCGAAGGGAGAGCAAAGGGTTTCTGCGGGCCGACCCGACCCGGCCGTTCGGTTTCAAATTCGACAACGGAGAACCGTTTTTTCTATTCGGGGATACGTGCTACAACCTGTTCGGCGCTCATTACTGCGGTGTCGACATTGAAAGCATTTTGAATCTCCGGAAGTCCCAGGGCATCAACTATATTCGGGCGCGGCTGCAAGTCAGTCCCTACCACCCGGATGTGCCTAACCAGTGGCAGAACAGAGACTGCTGGCCTTGGGGCGGAAGCCCGCAGCTGCCGGATTTTATGCGGCTTAACCTCAATTATTTTAAGGCTGTTGACGAAGTTGTTACGCGGGCATCGGAGCTAGGGATCGGACTCGAGTTGATTCTTCAGGGCTGGTTGTTTGAATTCCCGTTCAACGATCGGGGGAAATTCATAGCGGAATACGAAGAGTTCTGGCATCAGTATATCGTAGCACGATACGCGGCTTATGATTCCGTTTATCTCTGGTGTCCGGCTAATGAGTACGAGTTCTATCCGACGGGAACTGCGGGTAAATATCATAAGGAGTCAAATCGTTGGTTGAAGAGGATCTCAAGGCAGATTCGCAACGAGGACCCTTACGCTCATCCAATCGGGGCGCATAATTGGGAGAAAAACATTCCTCTCCATGAACGGCTAGGCGATTGCGATACGATAGACGTGTATCTCGTTCAGACGGATTGGGGGGAAGAGACGCAAGACGGCAAAAGGGATGCTTCGCTTTGCAAGGGGGTGGAGAAGGATATGCGTCTCCACTCCGGCAATTCCGCTAAGGCTGCCGTATGCGCCGAATTTGGTTACGAACGAACGGAAGGGCTTTTCACCGCCCCCTGGCATCAACGGATGGACCAACACCATACCCGAAGGGGGCAGTGGAGAGCCGGCTTTAGCGGATATCCCGTCGTACATGGCTTCGATAATACATGGGGCGCTCATATGAGGGTAGATAAGGAGTCGCTCGGGACGGCCTATCTGCTTCACTATTTCCGGTTTATGACGGAAGTAGCGAAGTTTGATACATTATCTCCAGCACCAGAGCAGCTTGCCTCAGCCAGCGGAACCGAAGAAGAAGGGACACTGCCGCTATGTTTAGCCGATGAAGGCGGTGCCGTAATTATCGTTTATTTTCCCGCTGCCGGCTCATGCGTGCTGGCTGCAAATCCGGCTGATGGCGGATCGTACCGCTGGTACAATCCCCGCAACGGAGAGCTGGCCGACAGTCTCCCGTTTGCAAGCAGATTTTTCACCTCTCCAGTTTCGGCGGAGGAATCGTCTGGAGACGATGACTGGGTACTTCTTCTGGATGGCCGTAGAAACCAGGGCTAACGCATTAGAATCTGCAAACATTCCTCTCTTCAAATCCAAATACGATGAAAAGAAGCGTTGTTTCGGTCAAAATGGCAGTCTGGCATGGATTAACAATGAGAAATCACGCTATTGCACCGAGGGAGAGACTTTTGGGCTTCAGACAGGGTTAATAAGGATATTATTCATTCTACTTGCAATTCCAAACGGTGCTAGTTTTTCAATAGGGATGATTATCATCGCTTCATCAGTTTGTGGATTGCATCAGACCCTAACGGTCCAAAAGGCCGTCTCAGGCGAGCAAATGGATGGTTCACACGTTGAAAAGGTGTTAATGGCCGTTACAATCGGTAAATGGATATCAAAAGTGGCAAATGGAGCAATGAGACGATCAAAATGAGGCTATCGATTCATTGTGGACATTTTTAACGTGAACGGACAAATGCAGAGAATGTATATGATTTTTCGAATACATTTACAAAATCCGGGCTCAAACCGCGTTTTGTGTATGAAAATTCGCATAGAATCGACTGATTCGATGTGTTCGCCACTCATTATGTTTGATTTTTCGCATACATTTTGTGGTCTCCCGCAGATTTCCGTAGTTATGAACTGTTAATCGACAGCCTCAAAATGGCTGTTACGGCACATCATCGCTTTGAAAAAGATACGGTAGCGGCGTTATTAATTGTTACAGACGCTTTTAATGCGATTGCCCTGACGTAGAAACAGGCGGTAATTTACATTTGTATTTAAAATAATGCCTGTAGCGGTCCCGAACTTCCTGGTTCGGGACCGTTTTGTGCGATTTGGCAGCGTGTCGATTAAGGAGTGAATGACTCCGGCATAAACTAATCCTTCACTTCACTTCTCCGATAGTAAGATGGACTGACGCCGTCGATTTTTTTGAAAATCCGGCTGAAAGAATGAATGCTAGTGTAACCGATTTTGTCGGCTATCGACGTGAGCGGTTCATCGGTAAATTGGATCATCTCACGCGCTTTTTCAATCCGTACCAACTGGTGATATTGGATGGGGCTCATTCTAAACGTATGGGTAAACAAACGGACGAGGTATGACTTGCTAATATTGAATCTGGAGGAGAGCTCGTCCAAAGTAATCTTTATATAGTAATTGACCTTAATATACTCTTTAATCCGGTTCAGCAGCTGCAAGTTGGAAACCAGATGCGGATTCTGATGCCAAATGTTCTCACGAAGCAATTGAACCCATAGATCGATGAATAGTCCTTTGGCTTTTACTTCGTAGAACGGCAGTTTCATTTCAAATTCATTGATGATGTCGAACAGCATTCGCTCAATAACGCCCGGCTGCTGCAGCCGCAAATGGGTTGAAAGCTTAACCGGCATTTGATCCATGATGTTCTGGCGGAAGTAACTCGATTCCTCCTCGGTTATGTGCTGCAGGTTTTTGAATGATACTCCCACTAAGGGACTGTCGTCTTGATAGTAAAAATCAAAATGCAAATGAGGCTGGCGCAACGTACCCCCGATCTTTCGGAGGGAGTGGCGCTGTTTCGGACTAAACAGGAAAATATCCCCAGGTTGTCCGTCGTAAGTCTCATCTTCAACCGTAACAGCAATCCGGCCTTCCATGATATACAGCAGTTCATAGTCGAACAATACCCTTTCCGCGATAAACCAGGGTCCGTATACCGTGTTGTCCATAGCGACCCTAATATAAGGGGAAAATTTATCGAAGATCATGGGCTATCGTCCTCCCTTTTTGTTTCTCGAATGAGAGAAGCGCTATTCTTGTTATACATTTTGTCAGATTCCGCCGCATCAGGCAAGACGACACAAACGATTGTCTGGAAGCCTCAAAAAAGCAACATGGGATAAATTCAGTGTAACTTACGCTAAATCATATTTACTGAAGGTGCTTTAATATAAAACTCAAGGGATCGAAAAACAATCCCGGGTAAGGGACCGAGACCTAGGTGCCGAACCAACTGTAAATAATCCAAGGGGGAAAAAAGCAATGAAAAAAGTGTCGACTCTTTTAATGGCAGTCATGTTGATGGCAGTGACTGCGTGCGGTTCGAATAACTCAGACAGCGAAAGTTCAAGCACTGGCGGAAATGAAAGCGCTAGCACGAGTTCGAGCGCAGTTGAAACGGCAAGCGCGAGCAGCTCCGCGGCTTCCAACAAAGAACAAGTGACCCTGACGTTCGGCATTCATGTGGCTAATCCGGCCGATCAAGAGCCTGCCGCTTTCAATGTTATTCAAGAGTTCATGAAGCAAAATCCCGATGTAAAAGTGGAAATTCAGGGAGCCGAAACTGCAGAGCATATCAAAAAAATGAAGGCGGCGGCCCAGTCAGGCACCCTGCCCGATATCTTCTGGATACTCCCGGGTCCTGCGCTGGAGATGCAAAATGCCGGTCTTCTGCTTAATTTACAGGATTTTCTGGACAAAAACCCGGAGGAAGCAACGGCAATCTTCCCCAACATGCTGAAAGGCTTCCAGAAAGACGGCGTTCAATATGGTCTGCCGTACCAATCGCTCGTCACAGGTCTCTGGTATAACAAGGCAATCTTCACGAAATATGACGTCAAAATTCCGGAAACTTATGATGAACTGCTGGCCGCAGCCAAGATATTCAAGAAGAATGATGTTGTTACCATCTCCAAAGGCGGCAAAGATGCTTTCAGCACTTGGGCAATGCAGGGTATGCTCAACCGTTTCGGATACTTCGATAAAATCGACGCCATCATGGACAAGAAAGAGAAATTCAACAATCCGGATTTCGTGAAGTTCTTCGGCAAGCTCGAGGAACTGACCGTTGCAGGCGCTTTCCCGCCGAACGTATCAACGATGAACTACTTCCAAGCGGTAGAGATGTTCATGAACGGTAAAGCGGCCATGTTGGATGCCGGGGTTTGGGAAGCGGCGAAGGCTGATAAAGCCGGGATTGACGCCGGCTGGTCATGGGGACCGACCTTCAGCGACGGCGCAGGCAACCAGAAGCAACGCGTCGTTGTAGCCACGGCTCCGCTGGTAGCGAGCGGGAAGCTGAAAGACGATCAGGCCAAGTACGATGCAACCTTGCGATTCTTCAAATTCTGGTACAGCCAGGAAGGCGCAAAAATGACTCTCGACCATCAATCTATGCCTGCTCTCGCTTACAAGGGACAATTGGATTCTTCCTCCCATCCGGCTTTCGGAGAAGTCTTGAAACAAGTTCAGGACACTTCGTGGGAGGGTTCGCCGAACCAACCGGACCTAGCGGTACCGGAAGCTGTCGGCAATGCCTTGAACGACAGTATATATGGTGTGATTAATGGAATATTCACTCCGCAGCAGGCCGTTGACAATGTGGACGAAGCGATTGCCAATCAATAAACATTTACGGATCAACTGTCTGCCGGAGGCTAAGCTTCCGGCAGAGCTTGTCCTTTTGTTCAACCAGACAAGGGAAAGGAAAGAGGCCTCATGATATGGCTCAGCAAAAAAAGGAACATCTTTCTGATGCTTTTGCCGACCGTACTGCTATATGCCGTATACGTATACATGCCGATCATTATTTCGTTTTATTACAGCCTGACGAAGTTCTCCGGAATCGGAAAGCCCAAATTTATCGGCGTACAAAACTTTGAGCGGTTGTTTCATGACAAGTATTTTTGGATCTCCTTAAAAAACACCCTCATTATCCTCGGCGTAGAGATTCTTTTTCTGCTGCCGCTCGCTTTTCTCGTGGCATCGCTGCTAAACAAGCCCATCAAAGGCGTAACTGCGTTGAAAGCCATGAACTTCTCACCCATGATCATCGCCCCGATATTGGTCGGGTTAATCTTCGTTTTCGTTCTCGATCCGCACCTGGGGTTCATCAATACCTTGCTAAACAAAACCGGGCTGGGCCAATTGGCCCTGCCTTGGATCGGCGGAAAAACGTTGTCGCCATACTCAATCGGGATCGTGCATTCCTGGCAAACGCTCGGGTTCATCATGACGATCTTTCTGGCAGGACTCAAAATGATTCCTAAGGACGTTTATGAATCGAGCGCGATCGACGGAGCTACACCATGGCAGCAAATGCGCCTGATCACGATCCCCATGCTGCGCGAATCAGTAAAAATAAGCATTGTTCTCATCATTACAGGGGTATTCAAAATTTTTGAAATCGTCATCCAGTTGACGGGAGGCGGACCCAACCACCTTTCGGAAACATTGGTCACTTACATGTACAGCATGACCTTCTCGAATGGACAATATGGGTATGGCATGTCGCTGGCCGTTGTTACCTTCCTGCTTACCATCGTATTTTCAGTTTCGTATTTGTACCTTAGCAAGAAGAGCATTGAGGAATAAAGGGGGAGTATCGATGATAACCGTTGCCGCAAACGCGGATGCATCTAGTAAAAGGGGCAGGACAGGGCATTACGCCGCCATCTACATCATTACTCTCCTGATGATGATCCCGCTCATCTGGATGGTTCTTCTGTCTTTTCGAACAAACAGTATCATTCTCGACAATCCGTTTTCCTTCGCAGGTTCGTGGACACTCGAGAATTATACGCGTGCTTTCAACATTCTTCCGGTTGGCCGCCTGTACACAAACACATTTATTATTGTCGCGGGATCGATTTTATTCGAAGTACTGTTTACCTTCATGAGTTCTTACGCTCTCGCCAGATTGGTATTTAAATCGGAACGATTGAAAAACTTCATCTATATCAACCTGCTGTTCGGATTGGCCATACCGCCGTTCATCCTGTTGTTCCCCGTGTACCGGATGACGATAGAGATGAAGCTCTTGAATACGCACTTGTCTCTTATGCTTCCTTATATTGCAACTGCGATTTCATTCAATACGCTGGTGTTCTTCGGATTTTTCCGAGGAGTTCCGAAGGAAATCGAGGAAGCCGCCATCATTGACGGCACGGGTCTGTATGCCCTGTGCAGGCATGTCGTATTTCCGATAACCGTACCGGTCGTGACTACGGTATTTATTTTTAATGTTCTATTCATGTGGAATGAGTACCCTTTCGCTGTCACTCTATTGAACGATCAGGCCATGAATACCATTGCGCTTGGAGTGTCGCAATTCAAAGGCCAATTCAGCATCGACTATGGAGGGACGATTGCGGCGAGCACCCTTTTCATCATTCCGCAGTTGGTTTTCTTCGCATTCTTCCAGAAATACATCATCGACGGAATGACGGCGGGCGCAGTTAAAGGATAGATGGGCAAGATGTGACAAATCGGCGATCATCCTTGCTAAATACTCTTCCTTCAAATCTTGTTATATTCATATCGAAATATGCCTAAACAATCAAAGGGGATGACAACATGTCTAATTACTCAGCCAACTTTCTTAACCAATTGACTCAAATCAAGGATGTCCGCACTGCCCGCGCCTCAAGCTGGGATCAAGCCGGTAAAAACCAAGACTACTGGATGATTCCAGCCGGAGAGTCTATCGTCCTAGGTGACATAGAGGGACCGGGCAGCATTACGCATATCTGGATGACTTCGTTCTGCAGGCGCGTCTTGGGCCCAGGCGTAATTGATCCATATCTAGGCTCACACATCGCACCGGTGAACGAGATCCATAATGCGTTGGGTGTTACTTGGGAAGTTCCAGACCCTGCTTGGTATCGTAAGGTGTTAATCAAGATGACTTGGGACGATCAAGGTCATCCGAGCGTTCTTGTTCCGCTTGGCGACTTTTTCTGTATCGGCCATTCCATGCCGGCCAGCTTCTCTTCCTTGCCTTTTACCGTGTCGGCAAAACCCGAGGAGTCTTTCAAATTCGGCGGAGTGGCTTCCGTGAATTGCTACTTGCCCATGCCGTTCAACAAGAAGGCGCGCATTGAAATCGTCAACGAAAACGACGTTCCGTTCGGACTGTATTTCCATATCGACTATGAACTCTACCGACAGCCGCTTGGAGGAGATACCGCATACTTCCATGCTCTGTGGCACCGTGAAAACAATTGCGAAGGCTGGGGCGCCGGATTGCAGGTGAACACGCCGGAGGTTAATGCGGTCGCGAATCTGGACGGTGCGGACAACTATGTTATTCTCGAAGCCGAAGGTCAAGGCCACTATATCGGGTGCAATCTTTCCGTAACGCATTTCCAAGGCAGCTGGTGGGGAGAAGGCGACGATATGTTCTTCATCGACGGAGAGAAGCTTCCGAGCATCGTCGGCACCGGGAGCGAGGATTACTTCAACCATGCATGGGGAATGCAGAGAGTCGCTTACCCGTTTGCCGGATCGATCGTTCATGAGTCTGACGTTCCCGGCTACCAGGTGTCCTATAGGTTTCACATCACCGACCCCGTTTACTTCTCCAAGAGCTTGAAAGTGACAATGGAGCATGGGCACGCGAACCATTTGTCCGATGACTGGGCTTCTACCGCTTATTGGTATCAGACGCTGCCGTCGAAACCGTTCAGCATTCTTCCAGTCGACCAGCGTATCCAATTAATGCCGAAGGTAACAATTCCCGTTGCAAATCCCGTTGCCGATGTTGCTCAGCTGACGCTAAATGACGAGATGAAGAAATCGATCAAAAACGCGGAGGACCGGATGAAGAAGTATTCCGAAGGACGCAATGTGGAGCTCCAGAAGAAGTTGGACAAAACGCCGGCTCATTCTCAAGGGAATATCGAGTTAAGCAAACAAGTCCGCAGCTCATTCCTGTCAGGAGCGAAACGCTAATGTCACGGGAAACGGTTGGTTTGAACGCGCACCATGCTGCATTGGCCAGAGCGGAACGGTTCGTTGAGCTTGCGGTACGGGAAGGGAAACACGATCCTCTAAGACCGCAAATCCACTTTACGGCTCCGGCTTATTGGATTAACGATCCGAACGGGCTGATTCATTTCAGAGATGAGTATCACTTGTTTTATCAATTTTATCCGTATGGCAATCGTTGGGGTTCCATGCATTGGGGACATGCGAAGAGTAAGGATATGGTGCATTGGGAGCATTTGCCCATTGCGCTTGCGCCGAGCGAAGAGTACGACCTTCACGAACGGGGAGGATGCTTCTCAGGCAGTGCCGTGGATGATAATGGCGTTCTCTCGCTGTTATACACCGGAACGGTAATTCGTGACGGAGTGCTTTGTCAAACGCAATGCCTTGCAACTAGCCGTGATGGGATCACATTTGATAAATATGCCGGCAACCCGGTCATTGCCGCTCCGCCGGAAGATGGCTCGGCGGACTTCCGCGATCCGAAAGTATGGAAACATGAAGGTATCTGGTACATGGTCTTAGGCTCGGGCAAGGATGGCATCGGCAAAGCCTTGTTGTATCGTTCACCCGATCTGCGTAAATGGGACTATGCCGGGGTACTGGCCGAAAGCGATGGGACGCTCGGTTATATGTGGGAATGTCCTGACTTTTTCCCTGTCGGGGAAAAATACGTGCTGATGTTCTCTCCTATGGGAATGGGCGAACATAAAACAGTCTACTTGGTTGGAGAAATGGATTATGCGACCGGAAAATTTGCCTGGGATAAAATGGGAGATACGGATATCGGTTACGACTATTACGCGCCTCAGTCGTTCCTGGACGCTTCCGGCCGGAGGATTATCATCGCATGGTTAAACGCATGGGATTGGATGCCGTGGTTCAAGGATTTCTCACCCCCGGCCGTAACCGAGTGGTGCGGTTCGATGTCGATCCCTCGCGTCGTAGAACTGGATGCCCGGGGTTACTTATCCTTTAAGCCTATAGAAGAGATGAGGACTCTTCGCAAGCATCATTATCAATCGGAGCCATTTCACGTGAAACCCGGCGAACCTAAGGCACTGACTGGCATCGCGGAAACGCCTCTTGAAATCGCCATTTCCTTCCGTCTTCGCGATACGTTAGCGACGGGTTTCGGATTAGCGCTGCGGGGCTCCGAAGACGGGGCACGGCAAACGCTTATCGAGTACGACCCGGTTTCCCGAGAGCTCCGATTCGATCGAAGCCGCTCGGACGGCTGGAGCGAAGGGGTGCGTTCGGTACGCTTAACTCATGCCGATGATGAACAATTGACCCTGCATATCTTTATAGATACAAGCAACATTGAATTATTGACGGACAATTATACGACCGCAATGACGTTTAATGTATATCCGGATCCGACCGACCGGTCAATGTATGTGTATGCCTCAGGTGATTCCATCGTAGTCGACTCGCTGGATATCTGGCAGCTGACTCGGGAGGTAAGCGGTGGAATTTAATAACAAGGAAGTTAGGGGATCCATTTACGGCGTTGTCGCGATCGGCGAGCTGCTGATCGACTTCACTCCCCATGGGATCTCTTCGCAAGGAAACATCCTCTTCGAGCAAAATCCTGGCGGCGCTCCGGCTAATGTACTCGCGGCGTTGTCCCGGTTCGGCAAAAAAACGGCGTTTATCGGCAAAGTGGGAAGCGATCAGTTCGGTCACTTCCTTCAACATACGTTGGAGCAGAATCGGATAGAAACCAAAGGACTTGTTTTTTCCGACGAGGTGAACACGACGCTTGCATTCGTGCATATCGCGGATGACGGAGACCGCCAATTCAGTTTTTACCGCAAACCCGGCGCAGACCTGACTCTAAGAGAAGATGAAGTGAACTTCGAGCTGATTGGAAATGCCGAGATTTTTCACTTCGGCTCGGTTTCCATGACGGAGGAGCCTTCTCGATCGGCAACGCTTCGGGCTGTGGAACACGCCAAACGCCGGGGCAAGCTCATATCCTACGATCCTAATTTACGCGAATCGCTTTGGCACTCGTTAGAGCTCGCCAGAACCGTTATTTCCGAAGGATTGCGGTTTGCCGACCTGTTGAAGGTATCGGAAGAAGAATTGTATTTCCTGACGGAATGCCACGAATTGGAGGAAGGCTGCCGATGGATTGGCGATCGTTATGGTATTCCCGCTGTATTCGTTACGCTTGGAAGCAAGGGATGCTATTATAACGTGTGCAATTACACCGGTACAGTACCCGGATTCAGTGTCGCGCCTGTGGATTCCACGGGAGCGGGAGACGCTTTCCTTGGTGCCATACTTTATCAATTGTTGGGGTCGCCCGATCGCTTCAGTACGCTGACGGAGCGCGAAATCCGCGACTGCGTCCGGTTCGCCAACGCGGCAGGAGCTTTGGCAACGCAGCGCAAGGGAGCGATTCCCTCGCTGCCGAATCTGCAAGATGTGGAGAAGCTGCTTAGGGGATCCTAGCAGGAATCATAAACGAGGGGCTGTCCCGAAAGTAAGTAAGCTCACTTCAGGGACACATCGCTTTTAGTTAACGGTACGGAGCAGATCCAGCATTCTTCTCCGTCCCGTTTCTTTTTTGGTTAATGGTGGCCAAACGCCGAATCTCTCTATCGTTTCCCATTTGTCCAAACAAACCCTCTTTAGAACCGTGAACTGTAAAACATACAGTTAATTCAGTTATATAATGTTGAACAATATCATCAGCCTTCACAACATACATTTAATTTAACTGTTTCTCTCCTTATACCGGAAAATAAGCCATTTTATCTGTACCTTTTGCAGTAAAACTGAAAATTGCAGGCGATTGATCGATAATTACTGTTTGTTGTACAGTTATTTTCTCCACATCGACTCCAATCCCCCTCTCGTCAACTCATACTGGACGATTCGCTCTCCCGCTCCTCTCGCAACTGGGGCCATCCATCCTTTTTCGCAAAGAGATCTCAATAACCTGACTGCCGTACGATGATTGATCTCAAAGTGATCCTCCACATCTTTTGGACGGGTTGGCCGAGCTTGGCGGGCAGCCAGACGGATCACTTCGTTCTCCTCAAAAACGGCCCGCTTTACTGGAGTTTGGCTCGTTTCATACTGGCTTAAAAGCATGCGCATAAGAGCGACGATAAGCCCAGGGTTGCTCTCCACATCGTCATATGCGATGGAAATGACACGAAAGCCTAATGCCTCGAGATAGAGCTCCCGCCTGCACTCCCCGCAAAACTTATTACGATCCATTTCCTTAACGTGGCTGTTAAAGCCTTTAATTTCCCATAAAAGCGTCACTTTCCATCCAGGAATTTTATAGGCAAAATCCGCAAAGTAGGACTTCCCGCGCCAATCCGTTACCTCGTATTCCGGATGAAGCCCGTCAAAATTCCCCTTTAACTCCCACCAAATATTTTGACAAAAGAGCTTTTCTCCATGACCGTGCCCCCTTTCCAAACGACCCTTGCGCTCTCCTGAACGAAGATCTAGATGGCACCTAATAAATGCGGCATGCGTTTGTTCAAATCTCATTCCTATTCCTCCTCCGGATAAAAATAAAAAACGCCCCAAGCCCCGTCTTTGTACGGTGGATTAGGACGTTCTTCGTCTCTTCTCGTATTCTACCATAAATGATTGTACCGCCAAAGTCATCGGTTAAGACTTATGGGACAGACCCTGATGGCATCACTCTATTTGACTGAAATTCAATTCTAATGGTTTAATAGCGCTAAACCATCAGTCTAATTCAGCCCAAAGAGACCGCATCATGTAGTCGATGATAAAGGGCTTCGAATCCTAGTTTCTCCCTTGAAGCGGGTGCGATAATGAGGCATTGTGGGTGTAAAGATATTCTTTATTGTATACTATGGTGAATTAGAACGTTATGAAAGGAAATTTATGGCCACGATAAATGATGTAGCGGAGCTGGCGGGCGTGTCTGTCACAACAGTATCCCGAGTATTGAACAATAGGGGATATATAAGCGAGAAAACGAGGCAAAAAGTACACCGTATAATGGAAGAACTCAACTATCAGCCTAATGAAATTGCTCGCTCTTTGTTGCGCAAGCAATCGAACATCATCGGTCTCATCATTCCAAGCGTCTCGCATCCTTTCTTCGCGGAGTTTGCCAATTCCGTGGAGTTTCATGCTTATCAGAGCGGATACAAGCTGCTGCTATGCAACTCGCAATTGGAGCAGGTCAAGGAACGGGATTATATCGAAATGATGAAACGCAATCGGGTGGACGGCATCATTATGGGCAGCCATACGCTGGAAGTGGAAGAATACCGTAACCTGAACTATCCAATTGTGACTTTGGACCGGCAAATCGACGACATTCCTTTTGTCGCATCGGACAATGAACGTGGAGGCGAGCTGGCTGCCCAACTCCTGATCGACAAGGGCTGCCGTAAAATCGCACATATATGCGGTAACCTGCAGTTAAACATGCTTTCTAATCGAAGAACAACTGCCTTCGAGCGGATCGTACGCCAAAAAGGGATCGAATTCATGACCATCCAAACAGATATGAATGTATTCGACCAGGAGGAGTATGAGCGGATTATTACCGCGTTGCTGACAGAGCATTCGGATATTGACGGAGTGTTCGCAACCAGCGACATCATCGCTGCTTTCGTCGTCAAATGGTGCCGCAAAATAGGGAAAGAGGTGCCGGGGCAAATCCGGATCGTCGGTTACGATGATGTGAACGCAGCTTCCTGGGTCAGCCCGAGTATTACGACCATTAAACAGCCGATTCGAGATATGGGCCGTCTGGCCGTTGAATTGATAAGTAAACAGTTGAACGGAGAACCCATTGGGAAAGTAAACCTGTTACCGGTTGAATTGGTGGAACGAGAGACAACGTAACGAGTTTGCTCCAAAAAATAATGTAAAGAAAAAAGACGCGACTCGTCGTGAGTTTTTTTTATTTAACAGAAGAAAATTTTATGTCAAACGATTGACATGTCAAACGATTGACATATATAATCAAGATGAATTATGAAAGCGATTACTTAAAATTTTTTCATTGGGGGATTGTCAAGAATGAAAAGAAAATCAGCTTGGCTTAGTCTTATACTAGTATTGGTGCTGACTGTAACCGCTTGCAGCGGTGGTAAAAACAACAGTTCGGAATCGTCACCTGCATCCAAACCGGCAGAGAGCGCAGCGTCTGAAACTCCGTCATCATCGTCATCGGCTGCGCCGGAATTGAAAGAAGCGAAAATCACGTTCCTGAATACGAAGGGCGAAATCCAGTCGCAGCTTGAAGAAGCCGTCAAAGTTTTTACCCAAGATTATCCTGCCATCACGGTCGAAGTTCTGGCGGTGCCTGCAGGCAGTTCGCCATTCGAAAGAGCTTCGCAGCTTTATGCAGCGGGCAATCCGGCAACAATCTTGATGTTGGATCCTTCCGACGTTTCGAAATTCAAAGACCGGATCCTTGATCTGTCCGGAGAAAAATGGGTGCCGGATACCATCGAGAACAGCTTGACCAAAGAGGACGGCATGGTTCTGGACTTCCCGTTCGCTGTAGAGGGTTTCGCATACATCTATAACAAGCAGGTCCTGGATGCGGCGGTTGGCGGCAGCTTTGACCCTGCGACGATCAAGACGAGATCGGATCTGAAAAACCTGTTCGCGCAGATCGAAGCCAGCGGTAAGAAAGCGATCCACATTTCTCCGATGGACTGGTCTCTTGGCGCTCATTTTCTCAACTTCCTATATGCGGATCAATCGAAAGATTATGCTCAAGTAGAGAAATTCATTTCGGACCTGAAGGCAGGCAGTGCGAATCTCGCCAACAATACGGTGTTCAACGGATTGATCGACACGTTCGATCTGATGAAGGAACACAATAATGCCAAGGATAAACCGCTTACCCCGGTATATGAGACCGGACCTGAAGTGCTGGCTAAAGGCGATGTTGGACTTTGGTTCATGGGCAACTGGGCTTGGCCGAACATCAAAGGTTTCGATGCGTCCGGAGAGTACGGCTTTCTTCCGGTTCCGATCAGCGACAACGCTGACGACTACGGCAATACGCAAATCGCAACTGCGATCACCAAGCGCCTTGTCCTAGACAAGGATAAAGCGACGCCGGAACAGCAAACGGCAGCCAAGAAGTTCTTAGAATGGCTCGTATATGAGCAGAACGGCCAAGATTTCCTAGTCAACAAAGCGAACATTATTCCTGCCTTCAACAACATTACGCTTGAGCCGCAAGATCCGCTGGCCAAATCGATTAAGACCTACATGGCCAAAGGTGCGATGGTAGTAGGCATGACGACGCTGCCCGCAGACCACTGGAGCAAGGTGGGCGCTTCGATGCAGAAGTATCTTGCCGGCGCATCGGATCGTGCAGCACTCACCAAGGATATTGAAGCATATTGGAAATCGGCAAAATAAGCTTTAACGCGGATACCATAATGGGAGCAGTGCGGACGAGTACAACAGTGCTTGATCCGTCGCTGCTCTCCTTGCATGGAAAAGGAGAGGGATTTATCATGATAGCGGAGAAGGGTAGATTAGAAAGGCTGCAATCCCGTTTGCTGTTTACCGGCCCGACCCTATTTGCCTTTATTACGGTCGTAGTCGCCCCTTTTTTGTACGGCATTTATTTGACCTTTACGAATTGGGACGGCATTGCGACATCCTATGATTACGTTAAATTTGATAACTATGTAACCGTGTGGAGGGATACCGCATTTTGGACGTCGTTCGTCATGACGCTCAAATATGTGTTACTCTCGGTTGTTATGATTAATGTCGTCGCATTTTTCCTGGCCTATGCGCTGACCAAGCGCAATCGAAGCAATCTGTTCCGCACCGGCTTCTTCCTCCCGAATTTGGTGGGCGGCATTATTCTCGGCTTGATTTGGAATTTCGTGTTTAGCAACGTGCTCGTGAATGCGGGCGCCAAACTGGGCATTCCGTTTCTGGAAGGATCATGGTTAGCGGAACCCCAACAGGCGTTATGGGCGCTCATTCTGGTGACGGTCTGGCAGTACGCCGGCTATATGATGGTGATCTACATTGCGGGTCTGATGAACGTGCCGAATGATATATTGGAAGCCGCCTCGATCGACGGAGCTACGGGATGGAGAAGGCTGCGGTCGATTGTGCTGCCCTTGATGATTCCATCGTTCAGCGTCTGTATCTTTTTGTCGCTGCAACGTGCTTTTTTGGTTTACGATCTCAATGTTTCCTTGACCAATGGCGGACCTTACGGCAGCACACAGCTTGTTTCCTTGTTCATCTATGAGAAAGCCTTTTTGTCCAGGGAATACGGCGTAGGACAGGCGGAAGCGTTCGTCTTGTTCCTCATGGTCGCCGTTATTACGCTGCTTCAGGTTTATTTCAGCAAGAAGATGGAGGTGGAAGCCTAATGGCACTATCCAAGCATTCTCTCCAATGGCTCAGTACGCTGTTGCTGTCCATCGTCGCGCTGTTGTTTATCGCGCCGTTCGTCATGATTTTGCTGAATTCGTTCAAAGAAAACAAAGAAATAACTTCCGCGCCATTCGGTCTGCCCACGGCATGGGAGTGGACGAATTTTCAAACTGCGTTCACGAAGATGAATTATCTCCACGCGTTTATGAATACTTTCATTATCACCGTAGGCAGCGTGGTGCTGATTGCCGTGTTCGCGGCGATGACCGCCCACTATTTTGTCCGTAATAACAGCCGCTTTAATCAATACATCTTCTTTATAATGGTTGCTTCGATGATTATTCCGTTTCAAGCGATTATGATTCCGCTTATCAAAATCTATGGCGGCATGCTCGGCATGCTGAACAGCAAAGGGGCTCTGATCTACCTCTATCTCGGATTCGGCAGTTCTCTCGCGGTGTTTATTTATCACGGATTCGTGAAAAGCATTCCCGCCGAACTTGAGGAAGCGGCGTTGATCGACGGCTGCAACAGGAGGCAGACTTTCTTCAAGATCGTGCTTCCCGTTCTGATCCCCACAACGGTGACGATTACGATCTTGAACGTATTATGGATTTGGAACGATTTTCTGCTGCCGTCTCTGGTCTTGATCGAGGCTGTTCAAAGAACGCTGCCTCTATCCACATTTTATTTCCATGGAACCTACACAGCAGATTACGGTCCTCTTATGGCATCCTTACTTCTGACGATAATCCCGGTTATCATCGTCTATTTATTTGCCCAAAAGTATATTATTCAAGGAGTTATGCAAGGTTCGATCAAATGATGGGCAAGGTGAACATGATGGGGTACACATTAACGAAGGCCAACCATTTTATCCAAGAGAACAAGCATCTTCTTCGGACGGAGTACCGCCTGAACTATCATCTGATGAGCGAATACGGCTGGATGAACGATCCGAACGGCTTTGTTCAATATAGAGGGAAATATCATTTGTTTTATCAGCATTACCCGTACCGCGCGGAATGGGGGCCAATGCATTGGGGGCATGTGGTCAGCAAGGATTTGATCAAGTGGGAATACTTGCCGGTCGCCTTGGCGCCCGATCATCCGTATGACCGGGATGGATGTTTCTCGGGAAGCGCGATCGAAAAAGACGGCGCGCTGTATCTCATGTACACTGGCCACGTCGTGACAGGACCGGATACAAATAACGACTATTTACAAACGCAGAACATCGCCGTTTCCGGGGATGGTATAAATTTCAGTAAATTAGCAATCAATCCTGTTATTGATTTGCCGCAAATTCCGCCGGGCTCGAGCCCGAAGGATTTTCGCGACCCCAAAGTGTTCGAGCGGGACGGACGGTATTATGTGGTCCTCGGCTCTAATGACGACCAAGGAAATGGTCTCATCTTACTGTACCGCTCCAACGATCTGATGGACTGGACGTTCGTTAGCGTCATGGCCAAGAGCAACGGGGAAATGGGCGACAATTGGGAATGCCCCGACTTCTTCCTGCTTGGGGATCTCGACGTACTCATGTTCTCACCGCAGCGTATGCCTTCGCAAGGGCGGGATTACCATAACCTGCACTCAACCGTGTATATGTCTGGTCGTTGGGATGACGCCGATGAGACTTTCCACTCCAACGGATATCTGCCGATGGATCAAGGCTTTGACTTCTATGCGCCCCAGTCCACGCTCGACGACCGAGGCCGCCGGATCGTAATCGCCTGGATGGACTCCTGGGAAACGGAGATTCCGACCCAACAAGGGCATCAATGGGCGGGTGCCATGACACTGCCGAGGGAAATGCTGCTGTGCGATGGGCAAATCTTGTTCAGACCGGTGGAAGAGATTGAACAATTCCGGGGTGAGCTGTTTGAAATCAGAGATTTGAGCCTCGAGGGCGAGATCGAGCTTGCCTTGACAGGGGACAGCTACGAACTGGAGGCGGTTTTTGAGGCAAAGGATGCAGATTGCTTCGGCTTGAAGCTCCGGGTAGGAGAGGGAGAAGAAACCGTTCTTTCCTATTCGGTTCAGGATCAGGTATTTCGCCTTGACCGAAATCGATCAGGAATAGGACCGAAAGGGGAACGGGAAACGGAAATACCGCTTTGTCAGGGTAAGCTTCATTTGCGGATTTTTGTAGACCGTTCCTCTATAGAGGTTTTCCTTCAGAACGGGGAGAAAGTCATGACCGCACGAATTTATCCCGGCGCACGGTCTCTTGGAATAATGGCGTTCGCATTAGGAAGCTGCAATCTGGTTTCGTTATCTAAATGGGACTTTTGTACATGAATTGAAAAAGCATGAGACTAACTGAGATGTCAATTATGAAATAAGCTTAATCTACAGCTTAGCTGTTGATTAAGCTTATTGTCATTTGCCCAAAATAATAGCAATACAACGAACGAGCCACGATATTACATTATAGTGCCGGGTGGATGGGATGGTAAGGTGAATAAACTTCTGCAGCTTTTTGTTCGGAAATATAATAAAGCACCGCAGCAAGATGCCCAAGAAATCACCGAACAGGCCGATTCGCTATCCGGCAGCCTTCAACAAAATATCAGTAAAGTCCTATCATTAACGGGAAACAGCTCGGATATAGCCATTCGTACGTTTCAAGGGCCATATGGGTTGCCAATGGCTATTGTTTATATAATTGGGCTTACCAATTCTGAGGTAATAAACGATAACATTATGAAACCGATCTTGTCCGGTACTGATGTAAACAGCCCTCAACAAAGGACTTTATCCGACCTCTTTACAGACATCAAAGACAAGATTATAACCGTTAGCGGTACAATTACGATAAGTAATATGGACGAATTTATGTCAGCTTTGTTCAGTGGAAATACGATTATTCTCGCTGAAGGTTGGGAACAAGGTATCTCTGCAAGTTCGTCCAAATGGAAGCAAAGAAGCGTAGAGGAGCCCTCGTCCCAATCTGTTGTTCGGGGTCCCAAAGATAGTTTTACCGAGGATATGATGACCAATGTAGCGTTAATCCGGCGCAGAATAAAAAGTCCTAAGCTATGGAAAATCGACCGGAAAATCGGACTCGTAACCCAAACCGATGTTTGTGTGATGTATCTTAAAGGAACTGCCAATGATTTAGTCGTTGATGAAGTCCTTCAAAGGCTCGATCGCATTGAAATAGACGGCATTCTGGAAAGCGGCTATGTGGAAGAGTTTATTCAGGACCAAACCCTCACCCCGTTTCCTACAATGATAAATACGGAACGTCCCGATACGGTTGCGGCCTCCATCTTGGAAGGGCAGGTCGCGGTCCTCGTGGATGGAACGCCATTTGTACTAGTTCTGCCTATTACCTTCCTCAAGTTCTTCATCGCCAGCGAAGACTATTATCAAAGGTTCGATATCTCTACGTTTTTACGTTTGTTGAGGTTCTTTGCATTTGCCATTTCAATGGTTCTGCCTTCCTTATATATTGCAATCACGACTTTTCATCAAGAAATGATACCGACAACCCTCTTGGTGAGCCTTGCTGCACAAAGGGAAGGGATTCCTTTCCCAGCGTTCCTTGAAGCACTCATGATGGAAATCACGTTTGAGGTATTAAGGGAAGCGGGAGTTCGAATGCCTAGAGCCATCGGTTCGGCAATATCCATCGTTGGAGCTCTTGTTTTGGGACAGGCGGCAGTTGAAGCGGGTCTTGTGTCAGCAGCTATGGTGATCGTGGTAGCTTTCACAGCGATCTCCAGCTTCGTCGTTCCGGCATTTAATATCTCGATTGCTGCCCGCTTAATTCGTTTTATACTGATGGGTCTTGCTGCAGCCTTAGGATTGTTCGGAATTATGTCGGGACTCTTCTTTCTATTGCTCCATATGTTGTCTCTTCGTTCATTCGGCGTTCCCTACTTGACGCCATTTGCTCCTTTTGTACCAAGCAACTTGAAAGATGCCATTGTAAGGGCTCCATGGTGGATGATGATTACCAGACCGCGGTTTTTCGCTAAAAATAATTATGTGCGCCAAAATGTAAATTTACGTCCTAAACCTTCTAATAAGGAAAAGGAGAAGTAAGAAATACAGCCGGGAATTGGACATCAAAAGGGGATAAGGAAATGAGGCGAGGGATAGTCACGCTGTTGATTATGATCCTATTTTTACTTGAAAGCGGTTGTTCGAACAAAATTGAATTAAACAGGTTGGGGATTATCAGTGCAATAGCCTATGATTTGGACGAAAGCAATCAATGGGAATTAACCTTTCAAATCATCATTCCGAAGTTATCCCAGGGTAAACCCAGCGGAGGCGGCTCCCAATCTCCGGTTACCGTCTTTTCATCGAAAGGAAAGACCCTTACGGAGGCGATTCAAAAGAGTGAGCTAGAAGCCCCTCGTCACCTCTTCTTTTCCCATGCACAAGTCATTATTATCAGCAAACGGGTTGCTAAATATGGAGTCGACCAAATATTGGATGCTGAATTGAGAAGTTACGAATCAAGAGAGAATACAAATGTTCTCATTGCGGATGGAGACGCAAAAAGAGTTTTGGAGGTTCTTACGCCACTCGAGAACATTCCCGGAAACGCGATTTCCAATTTATTAAGCGGACAGGGAAACCAACAATCCGAATTAGCGCCATCCAAATTACATGAATTCATATCCGCAATGACAACTCCTTCCGCGAGCGCTGCTTTGCTGGAAATCAAAGTTATGGGTGAGCCAGAAGGACAAAAATCGTTAGATGCACTCCAAGAAACTCGCAGCCCGGCCGTATTGAAATTGGATAGATTCGGAGTATTTAAGCAGGATAAATTCGTAGGTTGGTTAAACCGGAAAGAAAGCCGCGGCATCCCATGGATAACAAATCGCATAAAAAGAATGACCATAGTCTTTTCCTGTGAAGGGGAGAGCCGTAATAAAAAGCTATCCTCCTTTTTGGTTGAAAAATCTCACACAAAATTAAAACCCAAAATCTCGGACGGTAATTTGTTCATGTCCGTAGAAATTGAAGCCAAAGGAAATTTGATCGAAACGACATGCAATCTAGATATGAAAAAGTCTGAAACTTTAAGGAAACTGGAGAAACCTATCCAGGAGCAAATAAGAAACTATGTGGAAGACTCATTTCCAGCCGTTCAAAAGATGAAAGCAGATACGCTGGGCTTTGGAGACAAATTCCACAAGGCTTATCCGCAAGCCTGGAAAAAGCTCAGCAAGAACTGGGATAATGAGTTCGCTGAGATAAAATTGGACGTTAAAGTTGAGGTAAAAATCAGGCAAACCGGAATGATCGATGACTCCTTCTCCAAGATATCCGGGAAAAAGAAATGAGAAAAGAGGCTTCGTATGGAGCGGATCAGCAAATATCAGTTAGCTGCAATGATTATCTTATTTCAAATTGGCAGTACGCCTTTATTTGAATTGGGAATCAAGGCCGGTCAAGACGCCTGGTTGGTAGTCGTTACCAGCATGCTGCTAGGATTAATGCTGCTTTTTCTTTTTTTGGCGATCCAACGCAGGGAACCGGAAAGAAACTTGAGTCAGCTATTGATTCGAAATTTCGGTTCATTTGCGGGGAAGTTCGTCTTATTACTGTATGCCCTGTGGTTTGTTTACGAAGCCATGCGAAATTTGCGCGACTTTGGAGATCTTACCCTCTTGACCATTCTTCCACGTGGTCCCATATCCCTCATTATGCTGATTATGTTAACTTTGTCGATCTACGCGATTTATAAGGGGATAGAAGTCTTCTTTCGATTTGCAGAATTTATAGTGGCAGGCGTGCTGGTCTTTTATATTATTTTGCTGATTATGCAATTTATTTCAGGGGTTGTGTATTGGGATAACCTTCTTCCGATTTTGGAGAATGGAATACAACCTATATTAAAGGAGAGTATGACCACCGTTTGGTTTCCTTTTGGCCAAATGGTGATTTTTCTCATGTTCTGGAGTTATTTAAACGAGAAAAAAGGGTTGAGTAAAACGTCGATTCGATCTTACTTTGTATCAGGCGTAGTTATCCTTCTCGCGGATATAATGAATTTGCTTGTTCTGGGTCCGCAATTAGCTAGTATTAGTACTGTACCTTTATTACAATCCGTACAGCTGATTCAGATCGCCGAAGTATTCGAGCGGTTTGACGCATTAGTTATCTTGCTTTTTTATGCGGGAATTTTTATTAAAGCGACATTATGGTATTTAGCCGCTGTACTTGGGCTGTCTCAGTTGTTTAATACCGATTATCGAAGGTTTGTCCTTCCGGTTGGAGCCATTATGTATGCCGCTTCCTTTCTCCCGCGGAGCTGGCAGTCACATTTGGAATTTGGGAAAATCGTCGCGGAGCAATACAAGGTCAATATGATTTTTATTGCAGTTATTCCGTTTATTCTTTATATGGTTATGTTGATTAGAGGGCGTGAAAAATGAATTCAACTAAAATCAGAATCAATCAAAAATGACCCCATTATGAATCTAGATGGGTCTATTTGTTTTGTTTGCGGTAAAAAGATGGGCTTACACCGTCCGTTTTCTTAAAGCTGCTGAAAGACTGTATATCTGGGTATCCGAATCTGTCTGCTATAGTGGTCAGCGGCTCAGCAGTGAATACAGTGAATAATTCTAATCTTCATTTTCATGTTTATGGATTTTCTTTTTACGATAAAAGGAAGGATTAACCCCATCTATTTTTTTAAAGGCTTTACTAAAGGAATGAATATCCGGAAAGCCGATACTTTCGGCAATGAGCATAAACGGGTCATTAGTGAACTGAATCATTTCCTTCGCCTTTTCTATTCTTTGTAAAAGATGATATTGGATTGGGCTCATCCCGAATGTTTGTTTGAACAGTGAAATCAAATAGTATTTGCTAATGCCAGAAATTTTGGAAAGTTCATCTAAAGTTACCTTTCGTTCGATATTGTGTTTCAAGTAGATCCGCAGCTGCTCCATTTCTCCCATATTGGTTACTAGATGTGGATTACAGTTCCAGTAGTTTTCACGTAAAAGTACATTCAATAATTGCAAAAACAGTCCTTTTATATTCATTTCATAAAAGGGTAACGTCATTTGAAATTCTTTTATGATTTCAAAGATCATTCTTTCGATAACCAAGGTATTCCTTAACCGAATGTGACTAGAAATCTGAGGGATAATTTGGTCAAGATCGTCGTTTCGAAACCATTTCATTTCATCCGCAGTCATATCTTCAAGTTTTTTAAAGGAAACCTTCACATCCGGACTATCCTCCTTATAGAACAAATCAAAATGCAAATGAGGTTGTCGTACTAATTCTGTTCCTAACTTTCTAATAGAGTGTCGTTGCTTTGGACGAAAAAGAAAGAGGTCCCCCGGTTCTCCGATAAAAACATCATTCTCGATGGTTACTTGTATTCTGCCTTCCTTAACGTAAAGTAACTCATAGTCAAATAAAACTCTCTCCTCTAAATACCAAGGGAATGGGATATAACTATCCATTGCTATCCGGATGTACGGCGATAATTGTTGAATGTTCATATCAGGTCTTTCCCTTCTGAATATTTTCAAAGCAATATATGACAAATAATCAATAATCCTTCCTAAATACAAATCCATAAATGTATTATAACATGTATATGTGATGAGTGAAGCGCTTCCACTGATCCGAAATTATTGATAAGAATGGATAGGAGAATTTATTTATGGCTAGTAAAAATTATTACGACGTAACAGAGTGGCCTGTCGGTAATCCGTATGAGGATATTGGTGAGGTAATCAATAGCATTATAGCAGATATTAAAAGTAGGCAAACGGACACTGATGTGAATAAAGGCGGAAAGCCGGGTGCGGTTATCTATATTCCACCGGGAGATTATCATCTTGGCAGTCAAGTAGTTATAGACATCAGTTATCTTAAAATTATGGGTTCTGGACACGGGTTTACATCTTCGAGTATTCGTTTTAATACTTCTGAGAATGAATGGGCGGATTTGCATGAATTGTGGCCGGGAGGAAGTCGCATACTCGTAGATATTCCCCTAGAAGTAAATGACGAGGAATATAAAGGAGCTGCATTTTATGTTGAACGAAGTGGAAATCCCCGAATAAGTTCGGTACAGTTTTCTGACTTTTGTATTGATGGTTTGCATTTTATTGAAGATGGTTCAGGAGAAACAAATCCGGAAAACACATACACTAACGGGAAAACGGGTATTTATGTTGCAAGTGCTTGTGACTCATTTCGGATTACAGGCATGGGGTTTGTGTATTTAGAGCATGGAATTACTATTTATCATGCAGATGCACTGACTATACATGATAATTTCATAGCTGAATGTGGTAACTGTATAGAACTACGAGGTTGGGGACAGGCTTCAAAAATAACCGATAACTTGATAGGAGCCGGTTTTAAAGGATATTCAATTTACGCTCAAAATTTTGGTGGACTTTTGATTACAGCGAATAATGTTTTTCCACGAGGTGCGAGCAGTATCTATTTTGATGGTGTGACACGTTCCAGTATCACAAATAATAGACTTCATTCATTTTATCCAGGAATGGTGGTATTCAGGGAAAATTGTTCGGAAAACTTGGTTTCTTCAAATCACTTTTTACGTGACCATGAACCTTGGACTCCTTTTCTGGGAATAGACAATGGTTTAGATGATTTGTATGGTCTCCTCTATATCAGTGGCAATAATAATTCTGTAATTGCTAATCACTTTTCTGAAGGAATTAATACTCAGAACATCAAGCCGGTAGGTGCAACACCTGTAATCATACGTATTGTTTCGGGTAATGGAAATTATATTTCTAATAATCATGTTGTTGCCACGGAGGTTCATGCCAAGATAAGTGATTCTTGTTTCTCTGCGCAAGTAGACGCTTTGTTGACTACCGAAGCATCAGAGCCGCTTACCGTAACAACAGTATTGGTAGAAAAAGAATCGCTTCAAAATACGATTCTTGATTCGGGAAGTGATGCACAGGTTGTTATGGACAAGACTGTAAATGCATTCAGAGCCACTCCAACGCCAGGAGCATAAAAGCTAAATTGAAAAGCAATATATGACAATTATCCGATAATCTTTGCCAATGACGTAAACCTTTTTCTAGTATAAAATAAATTCAAGGTAAGCGCTAACAACGGCTTTCTGACAGCATCGGAATGATTGGATAAGAGCTCACGGTCATTCCTGGAATTACCTCAAAAGGAAAGCAACTACTCAATCATTTTAGGAGGATCTGACATTGAACGTATGACAACCGAACAGTCCGCTTTGAGGACTTCCATTGATCAAAAATGCACGCAGCCTTCGCGAATCAAGCTGGCATCGTACAGGGGGTTGGGATGGCGAAGAAAATCCGAGCGTAAGAGTCCCTCTTGGTGACTTCTTCGGAGTCGGTCATGCGACTAGCAAGCATCTCGTTTCTCTGCCGCTTAGTATGGTAACCGGATAAACGGGGTACCAAAGGGCCATTCGCTGCAGCAATGAACCAATTAGAACTGCATAAACCGCTTGAAGCTTTGCCTCCAGTGGAGAAAGATTGCCGCGCAGATGGCCGGAGCATGGATTGTGGGATCGTTAATAATTATACAGGGGGCGTTATGTATGAGGTTGAACAAACGATTAAGCACGGTTTCAATTGCAATCATTCTGATCTTGGCAGCCATTCTATCGGGCTGTGCGGGCAACAACAATGAAAAAGCACCGGAGAGCAGCAAATCGAATGAATCCCCATCAACCAGTGAGAGTGGACAGTTTATTACCGTGCTTGTAGAAGGCGGCAGTCCAGCCTTCAAAGTAGCCACCGCAACAGCGGAGGAATTCAAGCAGCAGACGGGGTATGAGGTTAAGATCGAATCGGTTCCTTATATCGGCGTGTTTGATAAGTTAAACGCCGAGCTGAAAGCCAAAGCGGGTTCTTATGATGTCGCCACGATTGATATCTTATGGTTCCCGGCATTGGCGAGCGGTCTCGAATCCATGGATGACCTGTATACAGATGAGGTAAACAAGGATCTGTTCACCAATTTAATAGACGGCGCAGTCGTAGACGGCAAGAAGCTCGGCATGCCTGTGTGGACTAACTCGAAGACCATGCAGTACCGTAAAGACCTGTTTGAGGATCCGAAAGAAATGGAAGCCTTCAAGAAGGAATACGGTTACGAGCTAAAGCCGCCGACCAACTGGCAGGAGTACCGCGATGTTGCTAAATTCTTTACTCGCGATACCAACAGTGACGGCCAAATCGATCTATATGGTACAGGTGTATTGGGCAAGAACAATGGAGATTCCGTTGCAAGCTGGCTGGACCATTCCCTGCAAGCTGGTGCAAGTCGCCTAGTCGTCGACGAAGACGGCAAAGCGAATGTAAATACCAAACCTTACGTGGAAGCATTGGATTTCCTTGTAAAGGTTCTAAGAGAAGACAAATCGGCCCCCGAGGGCGCTTTGAACATGGCTTCGGATGAAATAGCCGAGCTGTTCTGGAATGGCAAGATGGCAATGATGCTCGAGTGGGGACATTTCTTCGTCCCGTCTAACGATGCAACAAAATCGAAAGTGGCAGGCAAAGTAGGGACGGCGCCGATGATTGGCGGTGAAGCGGGAATCGGGGTTGTTCCTGGACCTTGGTATCAAGTCATTCCTGCTTCAACTAAGAAACAGGAAATCGCTAAAGAGTACGTAAAGTTCCTGTTCGAACGGAATGAACAATTCCTAGAGGTCATTGGCGTAGCCGCACGCAAATCGATTTTTGACAAGAATGGATCTAAACCGGAATACGCGCATCTAAATTCACTTACAACAACACTATCCGCTAAGCAAACACTGAACCGTCCTGTACTTGAACATTGGAATGAAATCGAGAGCGAAGCGCTAATACCTGCTGTGCAAGCAGCTTTATCAGGTAAATCAACTCCTCAAGAGGCACTGGATGAAGCCGCGAATATCATTAATGAGATACATGGACTATAAGTAAACGCTTAAAAGTTAGTCAGAGGATAGGTGAATGAGACCTATCCTCTGATTCCATTCCATCCATAGATAGGACGTGACTCCATGAACAAGGGTGATCGAAGTACGGCACTATTGTTTTTCTCTCCGGCTGCCGCTTTTATGATTCTCTTTTTTCTTTATCCCATGTTTCTCTTACTAAGAGATAGTTTGTTTGATTCAAAAACAAGCATGCAATTTGTTGGTATGGAGAATTACGCAAATGCTTTGTCTTCGGACCGTTTCCATCAATCTTTATACAATACTATCACTTTTGTAATTGGAGCCGTATCCATTGAGTTGGTGCTCGGACTCATCCTGGCACTGCTGCTCAGTACAGGGTTTAGAGGCAGTCATTTTACGCGCACGCTTTTTTTAAGTCCACTTATGATTGCACCGCTTGTATGCGGTTTAATATGGAAATTCATGCTTAATGATCAGTTCGGGATCCTTAACTCCGTACTGTTCAAGCTGAATATTATCGATAGTCCGCAGAGCATTCTATGGTTATCAGATAGCAAGTATGCCCTTCTTTCCTGCATAATAGCTGATGTTTGGTTGACTACGCCATTTATGATGCTGGTTCTGCTTGCTGGCATTCAAGGGATATCTGGAACGCTTTACGAAGCTGCACACATTGACGGCGCTAGCCGCAGTCAACGATTCTGGCACATTACACTGCCTAATCTTCGACCGGTAATCGTGGTGGCAGTCCTGATTCGTATGATCGATGCGGCACGATCATTCGATATCATCTGGGTATTAACGCAAGGTGGTCCTAATTTCGCGTCTTCCGTATTAAGTACGGTGATTTACAACACCATGACCCGCTATAATCAGGTCGGTTATGCCAGTGCGATGGCCATTTTATTTATGATTGCATTAATGTCGATATGCGGATTTTTCATGTATCGGCTATGGAGCCCAAACAATAAGGCAGTATGACATAGGGGGTTATCAGAATGACTACGTTCACCAATCGAAGAATAACGGTAAGCTCTACTATAATCCTGCTAATAACGGGATTACTGGTGCTGGCTTTCATCTTTCCATACCTTTATTTGATTATGACTTCTCTGAAGCCTTCCACGGAGGTAATATCCTCCACTCCAACCTTGTTTCCCTCTATCTTCACGCTGGATAATTTCCGAACCATGTTTGACGTTCTTCCGATTGCCAAATATTTCGGAAACAGCTTTTTTACTGCCAGCTTCAGCACTCTGATTAGTGTGTTTCTGGGGGCATTGGCTGCCTACGGATTATCTCGATTCTCCTCTCGCCTTGGAAACATGTTTCTACTACTGACATTAGCCGTCCGAATGGTGCCTATGATTAGTGTGGCTGTCCCGATGTACCGGATTATTAACCAACTGGGATTGTACGATACGAAGCTAGCTTTAACTCTTATTTATACAAGCATTAATATTCCATTCGTTATTTGGTTGATGATCGGATTTTTCGATGGGTTGCCCAAGGAGCTGGATGAGTCGGCGCGCGTGGATGGCTGCAGCAAATTCGGCGCGTTCATGCGGATCATTCTGCCGATTTCACTTCCCGGCTTAGCGACTACCGCCATCTTTAGCTACTTAATGTCGTGGAATGATTTTCTAATGGCTTTGATGATGACCAGTACTTCTGCCAAGACAATGCCTGTCGGGCTGTCCGAATTTTTGGGGGCGTATAACCTGGATTTGGGACCGATGACGGCTGCGGCTGTGTGTTTCAGTTTTCCAGTAGTACTCATTTCCTTCTTGATTCAAAGGTATATTGTGAGCGGGATGACGATGGGTGCGGTTAAGGAATAATCATGGAGCTATATCCGAACGGTGAACCTATGAAGGAGGACACGTCTGGGATGGGCAAGTTAATGCGGAACCGGTTTATGATCGGGATATTGTTATCCATGGCATTTTTGCAGCTCGGAATCTGGGTCAGAAACTTTGCGGTTTTGTTGTTTGTCATGGAGCGGACAAATGGCAGCGGATTAGCCGTATCAATGATATCGGTTGCCGAATTCGCGCCTATATTTATTTTCTCCTTTATAGGAGGCGTATGGGCGGATCGGTGGAGACCCAAAAAAACGATGGTTTTGTGCGATGTGGGCAGCGCGTTTTCGGTCGCGTTAGTTCTGATGGCTCTGCTGCTCGGTACATGGAAGGTCGTATTCTTGGCAACGTTGGTCTCTTCGATATTGTCTCAATTTTCCCAACCATCGGGCATGAAATTGTTTAAGCAGCATGTGCCGGAGGATCAGCTTCAGACGGGTATGTCACTGTTCCAATCCGTAATGGCCATATTTACTTTGATCGGTCCTGTACTGGGTACGCTATTTTATTATCAATTCGGCATTATGATCTCTATCGGTTTGGTTTCGGTTTGTTTCCTTCTCTCGGCCGCTGTTTTATCTCTGCTGCCTCAAGATACTAAACACGACAAGACGAAACATTCGAACAGCATGAAGACCGAAATGGCGCAAGGTCTGCATTATATCAAAGAGAAACGTATTTTGCTTTTGTTAGGGACATGCTTTTGCTCTACCGGTCTTGGTGTCGGGTTTATCCAACCCTTGGGTATTTTTCTCATCACGGAGAGACTCGGATTGCCAAAGGATTATTTACAGTGGCTGATGTCTTTGAACGGAACGGGGATGATTGTTGGCGGAGCCTTAACGGTAATGTTGAGCAAAGTGATGTCGGCCCGCTCCCTGCTCGCTGTCGGTTTGGCTGTCAATGCGCTGTGCATGGCGGTTTCAGGTCTGTCGACGTTGATATGGCTTACTCTATCGGCTCAATTTCTCATCGGCATGGTTACGCCCGGCTTTCAGGTTGCGGTGCAGACTTTGATCTTGAAAAATACGGAGCAAGCTTACGTCGGTCGAGTAAACGGCATCCTGTCTCCTCTGTTTATGGGCTCAATGCTGATTACGATGAGCATGTCGGGATGGCTCAAGGAGCAATTGTCCGTTATGGTGATGTATCTGTTAGCCAGTCTATTTTTTGCGATCGGATTGCTGGTTATTGCGCCTCTGTTCCGCAAGGAACCTGTCGCTCAGGGGACTATTAGTGGATTCTCTTGATTAATATAGTAAATTGACAAAATTAAAAGTATTGCCTATATTAAAATTGTATTGATCGACGGAGTTACTTATTTTTTTTAACTTTTGCGTAAACGTTTACGTAAACGTTTATATATACAATAAATCGGTAGCGCTTACAAAATCAATTTTCGAATTGAAAAGAGGTGATGAACTAACAAATTTTATGTGCTAGTGAAGATTTAATAGAGAAAAAGGAGTGCAATTATGAGAGAACCAAAAAAAATGGAGGAGCTGTGATGATATGATTCGAAAAGGTTGGTTTGCTATTATTACCATTAGATTATTAATTATTTGCATTGTATCCAGTTTATTTTTCGTAACATCTCCTACTGTTGTTAAAGCAGCGAGCACGATTACTAATCCCGGCTTTGAATCCGGAAATCTTACCGGATGGACGATCGTCAGCGGGAACGCGTTCGGGAACGCCGATGTGACATCGGATATCGATTATTGGAACTTGCAAAAATTCAACCAGAATCAATTTTGGCATATTTGGGGTGGCAAGGGCGATAATTCCAAGGTTGGCGTCCTGAAATCGGAGACGTTTACGGTCGGCGGCGACGGTCAAATCAACCTCCTGATTGGCGGCAACAACGACATTAACAATCTTTACGTGGCTCTGGTTCGCAACTCTGACGGCGTGGAACTGCTGAAAGCCACGGGCAGCAACACGGATACGTATTCCAGGGTGAATTGGAACGCGGCGGCTTATACCGGCACGGTGTGCTATATCAAAATCGTGGATAATTCGACGACTGGGCACATCAATCTGGACGACGTCAACGTTCCGTCGTCCGCGTCGCTTAACAATCATGTGGATCCGGCGCTTTACAACCACGATTTCGAATACTCGGACTTTAACCCAACCGCAATCAAAGGGTGGTCGAATGTCAGCGGCACCGCATTCTTGGCAAGCAACAGTCTGGTTTACGATGAGATTTACAGTCCAGGCGGAAAATTCAACAAAGCCGGAACCTACCACCTTTGGGGCTTCAAGGACGGCGGCGACAGTCAGATCGGCGTGCTGAAGTCCGAAATCTTTACTTTGGGTGGAAACGGCGGCATCGATTTCCTGATCAACGGTGGTAAAGACCTCACCAATCTGTACGTGGCGCTGGTCCGCAACTCGGACGGCGTGGAACTGTTTAAGGAGACCGGTCGCAACAGCGAAGCGTACCAACGGGTATTCTGGGACGCTTCGGCTTATATCGGCCAAGACCTGTACATCAAGATCGTCGATAATTCCACCGGCGGGTGGGGGCACATCGGCGTCGACGATTTCCACGTATTGAACTCGGTATATTCCGGCGGTTTGTACGGTCATTGGAGGATGAATGAAACTTCCGGGAAAAATGCGAACGAATTGGTGACCAGCACGAATGATCCGGTCGCGTACCATCTGAACACCGGCGTGTATCAGGCTTCCCAGGATCCGCTGTGGCGGAGCGACGGCATCAGCAACGGCGCGTTGTTATTCGACGGATATTCGACCTATATCACCCGGACGCCGGACAAAATTCCGGTTCCGAATAAAGCGATTACGGTCGAGGCCTGGGTCGCGCCGCGAAACTTCGAAAACGGTCACGAAGGACGTTTGTCGGCTATCGTCAATCAGCATAACCGGGAAGCCAAGGAAGGATTCATTCTCGGCAATTTCCGGCACGGCACATGGGGCTTCCAATTCGGCACGGGCGCCAACTGGCGGGAGATCACGTCGGACACGCAGCTTCCTTTGAACGAATGGTCCCACATTACCGCGACTTATGAAAGCGCTACCGGGCAGGCCGCATTGTACCAAAACGGCCGGCAGGTGGCATCCTATAATTTTCCTGCAGGCGAAACCATTGTGCCTAGCAATACCGATCTGCTTATCGGGAAAAACAATCAAAGCACCTGGATGTTCGGGTGGAATTTGAACATGTTCAGCGGGCTCGTCGATGATTTGAAGATTCGTAATTTTGCGATGGGCTCGGTGGAAATTAAAAGTGCCTACAATACGATCAATACCTTTCAAATCGATCTAAGTTTAGATGGCGTACACCCATAACATTCCTTAAACATGCGATTGAAGACCTTGTAATTAGTGAAACCATGCCGTTCTTGAATGATTGAAATGCTATCATCGGAATTAAGAATGTCGCTGTGAATGTGGGTAAGCCTAACTAAGTTAACATATTCCATAAAAGTGAAGCCGGTGTATTTCTTAAAAGATCGACAGAAATATTCCGAATTCAATTTCGCTAAAGATGCCGCCTCTTTTAAGCTTAAAGATTCCATATAATTTTCTTCTACGTAATCTAATACTTCCTTTAGCCGCGATAAATGTTTCGCGGCTTTATTTTTTTCTAATTGGTTTTGTCGGATAGCATAGTAACTATAAAGCGTATGGAGAAATAGATTAAGGTTACTAATAAACAGGAATGGATAAACATCTTCGCTTTGTTTGTAAAGCATTTTCATTGTATGCAGGTACTGAATCATATTTTGAAATAGGGGATCCTCACTTAACTCGCTATGGGGAAAATGCTCCCTGAATCGTATCATCTGTAAAGCGTTATCTCGGTTGAATGAAGTTGAATTTGGTAACGATTACATCTAAGAAAGGTTGAAATGCGAATAAATTTACGATAAATGGCTTCAAACATAAAATCATGTATTGTAATCGATATCATTCGGCGATATAATCAAAACATCAAATTCGAGTAAAGAAAGTGATGGAATGAATGAATGACAGTCGAATTGTCGATGTAGCGAGCCGAGCGAAAGTATCCGTAGCCACTGTATCCAGAGTGCTGAACGGAAGCAATCTTGTAAGCGAGAAGACCAGAGCTCGTGTCATGCAAGTGATTCAGGAGATGAATTATACGCCGAATGCGGCAGCCAAGAACCTTCGTTCCAGGCGGACGATGACAATCGGTGTCGTCGTCTCGGATATCGAGGTTTCTTATTACGCGGAGATCATCAAGGGAATCGAAAACATGGCAAATTCCCTGCAGTACCATGTCATTATCTGCGACGCGCAAAGTCAGAAGGAAAAAGAAGCGAGCTACATTTACCTGCTGCAGAACCGGACGGTGGACGGTATGATCTTCGTTACGCCTTCGCTGAGCAATCAAGAACTCATATCGTTAGTGGAGGAAGGGTATAACGTCGCTGTTGTTGGCCGGCTAATCGAACATGCCAACATTCCGTGCATTCATACCGACAACGTGAAGATTGCAAGAGATGTCGTGAACCACTTGATCGAACAAGGGCATGAACGAATCGCGTTCTTAAGCGGTTACGCCGATGCGATCGACAGCTACGAGCGGCTAGAAGGGTATATGAAAGCGCTTCGCAACGCCGGACTGCCGTTCATTCCGGAATTGATCGAGAACGGAGATTTCAATGAAGACGGCGGGTACCGGGCATTCCTTCGACTGCTTGAGAAGAAGGCGCCGTTAACAGCTATTTTTGCGGCAAACGACGAGATGGCGCTTGGGGTATACCGGGCATGCCAGGAGTTGTCGATCAGCATCCCCGAACAGGTTGCCGTCGTTGGTGTCGATAACAATCGGATTACCAAATTTGTTACGCCTAGATTAAGCACAGTTGAGCAGCCGAAATATACGATGGGCGCGCTGCTCGCCGAGAAATTGATCGATCGGATGAACGATGACGTCTACCGGGATCAACGTGTCTTCTGTGTGGAATCGAAGCTGCTGGTTCGGGAATCCACCTTATTTAACAGAAAGCATCAGGTGGAATGTTAGTCAGTGCGATAGCTTTTTTATTGCAAAATGTAATCGATACCAAATCGAGAAAGTCGGAACGAAAGAAGCAAACCCTTTTCTTTCAAAACAAAATGTAATCGATACCAATAATACGAGGTGGTTACCTTGGCAAGCTTCTTCCGTGAACTGAGTCGCAACAAAGGGATGTTTCTAATGATTGCTCCGACCCTTCTGTTTTTCATCGTGTTCTCTTATGTCCCTATGGTTGGCGTCTACTACGCCTTCACCCGATTCAGCTTCGATGGCGGATTGTTTGGAAGCGAGTTCATCGGGATGGAAAACTTCGAGTTTCTTTATAAATCAGGCGTGCTCTGGAATTTGACGAAAAATACGGTGCTGTACAACCTCGCTTTTATCTTGATTGGCAACGTTCTTCAGCTCATATGCGCAATTTTCTTAAGCGAGCTTCCGGGCAAGTGGTTCCGCAAGACGACGCAGTCCATCATGTTCCTTCCGTTTTTCGTGTCGTTCGTGCTCGTCGGCGCGTTCGTGTTCAATCTTTTCAATACGAACAGCGGGGTCGTCAATACGCTTCTCGTGCAGATGGGGCTTCCCAAATACGATTTCTACCTTCATACCGAGCCGTGGAAGTACATCATTACGTTCTTCGCCGTGTGGAAAGGCTTGGGTTACGGGACAGTTGTTTATTTGGCGGCGATCATGGGAATCAGCGACGAATATCACGAGGCGGCGAAGATCGACGGTGCGAACATCTTCCAACGTGTGCGGTACATCATCGTACCGATGCTCGTTCCGACGTTTATCCTTCTCATTCTCCTCAGTCTGGGCGGCATCTTGAAAGGCCAGTTTGATCTGTTCTACCAGATCATCGGGAACAACGGCATGCTGTTCGATGCGACGGACATTATCGATACCTATGTCTACCGCTCTCTCGCCGTCAATTTCGATATCGGCATGGGAACGGCATCGGGCCTTTACCAATCGTTCTTTGGCTTTATTCTCGTTATGTCTGTCAATTACATCATCAAGAAATTCCGCGAAGACTACGCTTTGTTCTAAGGAGGAGCAGCTGTGAAAATTAAAACGGAATCCGCGACGATCGTTTTCAACTTCATCGGTTATACGATAATAACGATCTTGACACTGCTTTGTTTACTACCGTTCCTGCTTATCGTATCCGGCTCCGTGACGTCGGAGGATGAGATTCTCGCCCAAGGCTTCAAGTTTATTCCGAATCATTTTACATGGGACGCTTACTCATCGGCATTCAGTAATCCGGGGCAAATCTTTTCCGCGTATCGGGTGACGATCTTATTGACGGTAGGCGGCACTGTGCTGGGGCTGTTCCTGACCTCGATGGCAGGCTACGTGCTGTCGCGGAAGGATTTTAAATACCGCAACTCGCTTGCATTCTTTATCTATTTCACAACGCTATTCAGCGGGGGATTAATTCCCTGGTACATCCTTATGGTGGACACGCTGAATATGAAGGACAGTTATCTGGCGCTGGTTGTTCCGTCGCTCCTTGGCGCCTTCAATATCATCTTAATGAAAAATTTCATGAGGTCGATCCCGGATGCGATTACGGAATCCGCCAAGATCGACGGGGCTCCAGATTTCACGATTTACTGGAAGTTAATCCTGCCCTTGTCAGCACCGGCGCTCGCTACTATCGGACTGTTCATGGCGCTCGGCTATTGGAACGATTGGTTTCTGGCGAACTTGTTCATTACGTCGCCAAGCAAATACCCGCTGCAGTTCTTATTGTACAAAATTCTTGCGAGCTCGGCCGTGTTGAAGACGAGCGTCGCGGGGAACTTGTCGCCGGATTTCAAGCCGCCGGCCGAGACGTTAAAGATGGCCGTAGCGATGATCGCTACGGGACCGATCATTCTATTGTATCCTTTCGTGCAGCGGTTCTTCGTAAAGGGTCTTACGATCGGCGCGGTAAAAGGTTAGAACCGGAATCCGAGTATCGGAATCCGGCTAACATATATACTTTTCGCAATTATTAAAGGAGGAGTCTGAAAGGTGAAAAGAAACAAGATGAAGTGGTTGTCGTGGTTCGTAGCGATTATGATGGTAGCTGCGTTCTTAGCCGGTTGCAGCAAGAACGCAAGCGAGAAGAACGCAAGCGAGTCGCCAACGGGCAGCCAGGCGAATGCCAGCACCGCGACGGCAAGCGGGAGCGCCGAAGGCGATAAGAAACCCGATACATCCAAGAAAGTCGAATTGGTTTGGTACTTGCTTGGCGACGCGGCTCCGGATCAAGATCAAGTCATGGCTGAAGTGAACAAGATGCTCGAGAAGGATCTTAACACGACGATTAAGCTGAACTTCACAACGTGGACGGACTGGAATACGAAATATAATTTGCTCCTCTCCGCCGGCGAAAAGATCGATATGATTTTCGCTTCTACCTGGGCTGATTACTATAAGCTCGCAAGTCAGGGGGCATTCAAGCCGCTCGGCGACTTGCTTCCCACCTACGCCCCTGTAACCTGGAACAGCGTGCCGAAGCAAGATTGGGACGAAGCGTCGGTCAAGGGCAAGATTTACGCCGTACCTGCCACCTATCCGGAATATACGCCCGTCGGTCTCGTCTACCGCGATGACTGGAGGCAGGAATTAAATCTGCCGGAGATTAAAGATCTGGATTCCATAGAGGCCTATCTCGACGGAATCAAGAAATCGAAGAAGATAACACCTATTAACGGTGCGGCTACTTATTTTGTTAACATGTTGTTTAGTTTCTATAACGATTATCAGCAGTTCGGCGGCGGAGAAAATGGCGTAGTTGTTGCATCATCTTACGACAAGCCGCGGGACATCATCGCCTATCCGTTCACGCCGGAGTTCGAATCGTGGGTGAAGCGGATGAAAACCTGGGCAGATAAGGGGTTCTGGAACAGCGACACGTTGTCTTCCCAGACGGATGCCTATGATTCCATTAAAGTAGGAACCGGGGCTGCGACCTCAGTCAATGCTCCTCAGGCTGGCGGAGACATGGTCGATATGGAAAAAAATCATCCGGACATTAAACTAGGCTTCTTCCCGTACACCCGATTCCATAACTATGCAATGCCGACTCTATCCATAAACAACGGCATGGCAATCCCGATCGCTGCCGAGAATGCGGAGCGCTCCTTGATGGTGCTCGATAAAATTCGCAACGATCCGAAATATTACGACTTGCTCAGCTATGGTATCGAAGGGAAGGATTATTCCGTGGCCGCGGACGGAAAGAATATTGTTTCTCCTCCGGCGGATCTGAAAGATACGAAGGACTTTAAGGGTTACGGTATCGCATCCTGGGGATACCGGGTGGAATCCATGGAGCGCGTGAAGCGAGCCGGCGGCTGGGCCGGATTTGACGCCTTGCTTCAGGAGTTTAAGGCGGAGAGCAAACCTAACATCTTTGCGCCGATCATGATGGATTACGATCCGGTCAAATCTCAGCTAGCGGCCGTAAACTCCGTCGTTCAACAATACGGCTTGCCGTTGATGATGGGATTGGTGCCGGACGTGGATAAAGCGCTCGCTAACTACCGCAAGAAGCTGGAAGCGGCAGGCGTGAACGATGTTCTGGCGTATGTGAAGCAGCAGGCGAACGCCTACTACGATGAGAAGGGCATTAAGTAATTCATAACAGAGAAATGGAGGGGGGATGTCTTATAGGTCATCCCCCTTTCTCATAGGAGGAATAGGAACCGTGCTGCTTACGACGTTATCATTCCGGACCGTGGACGGACTGGATGTCCCTTTTCAAAACGGCATTCCGGTTCCATCGTTTGAGACTCAGGAGAGAACGACCTTCTCGCTGCATGGCGTTTGGCAGAAGCAGCGGTTTCAAGCGGATCATGAACTGTCGATGATGCCGAGAGACGACGCTTGGCATCAGGTGCTGAAGCGGCTTGAAGGATCGTATTTGCTTGGGGGAGATTCGGAGACTTGGCAGCCTCACTTGATTCCGTCGCCGGAGAATAGCTTGAGCGGCGAGGAACGGGCGAACGCCGCCGAAACGTACGAAGATGGCGTTTGGTATCGAAGGACATTTACGCTGGAGACATTCCGTGAAGATGCAACTTATCTATTGAAATCCCTCGGGATGAGTTATATCGCGGATATATGGTTGAACGGCCAATGGATCGGTTATCACGAAGGCGGCTTCACCCCCTTTGCATTCGATGTCACTCCGTTTCTCCGGGCCGGGGATAACGACATTCGGGTTCGGATCGACAATCCGCCATGGGGCAGCCGGCACGATACGATTCCCGCGCTAGCCGGGACCGACTTCTTCAATTACACAGGCATCATCCAAGATTTATTTATCGAGGTCGCTTCGCAGGCACATATCGTTCGAGCCGACATTGTGCCGCTCGATACCGGCGGAAGATTGCGCTGCACCGTTGTCGTCGACAATCGGAGCGCGCATCCGCGCTGCTTACGACTCGAAGGGACGATCTATGAGGCGGACGCGGCGAGCCCGAGCTTCCTGGAAAGTCCGCTTGCGTCCAGCATCAAGGGTCCCGAAGCCGCAACGAACCTACCTATCAGGGCCTCGATCGTCGTTGAAGCCAACGAAACGAAGGCTGTCCGATTCGAACTAACGGTGGAGCAGCCTAAGCTGTGGTCGGCAGGGAATCCGAATCTGTATGTAGCGGAGTTCAGGCTGGAGGATGCCGATGCCAATGTCGATTCGGCGGAGCAGGTCGATCGTTATCATGCCCAATTCGGGATCCGAACGGTAACAACGGAACAGACGAGGATTTTACTTAATGAATGCCCTGTGTTTCTGGCCGGTATCGCACGGCATGAAGAATGGCCGGATACCGGGCGGACGGCGTCATGGGGGCGGATTCTGGACGATTTGCTCCAGATCAAAGGGCACTATGCGAACTTCGTGCGAACAGGACATTATCCGAACCACGTATTTACTTATCTGTTGCTGGACCGCTTGGGACTTCTTGCGGCAAGCGAAATTCCGCTATGGCAGTTCGAAACGGTGCATTACGCAGCACAAGAAACGAAGAGATTGGCGGATCAGATGTGGCGCGAGATGATTCTCTCGCAATATAATCGGCCTTCCGTCATCTTGTGGAGTACGCAGAACGAATCGAAGGACGTCGAGATGCGTCTTGCCTATAACAGGCGATTGGTTCGGGAATTGCGCGATCGCTATGACGACGGGCGTCTCGTGACGCAAAGCGCCGCTGCCGACCAGCCCGGCGCCTTCGATCCGTCGATGGAGCCTTTGGACGTCGCAGGTTGGACGATGTACTTCGGCATTTTCCATGGTGGAACGTACTTTGAAGGAACACGTTCCTTCTTGGAGGATGCTCATGCCGCTTACCCGGATAAGCCCATTCTTAATACGGAATTCGGCCATTGGACGGGTGAAGAGAGAGCGGAAGAGAGCAAACAATTGGCCACATACGAAGAAACACTGCGAGCGCTGATGGAGAAGGCTACGGTCTCGTTGGACGGAACCTTGCGTTCGGACGGTTTCGTGGCTGGCATCGATTTTTGGATTATGTACGACTGGTACGTCAACCACAACCAATGGATCGATACTTTCGGCATGTACGGCATGAATCGAAGAACGCCGAAGCATGTCGCAGACCTTATTCGCCGCGACTATGGGGCGATAACGGGACAGTTGAATGAAGCGGCAGTTTCGGGATCGAAGGGTGGCCCCCTATCATAAAGTACCCAGTCCAACTATTACTTATGGTCTGCCTGATCATCAGCCTTGCTGCATGCGGAAATGAGGACAACCACGTTGCCGTAAAGGTTTGGCTGACGACCCCGGACGAGAGCCGGTTGCTTGAGCCCCAGGCCGATCTGTCCTTCGGCTCCGGCGGTTCCGGCGGCGAGACGGCCATTGATATCGATGCGACGAAAGCGTACCAGACGATGGATGGTTTCGGAGCCTCGATGACGGACGCCTCCGCCTGGTTGCTTGCCAAACGGCTTACTCCCGAGCGTCGGGATGAATTAATGGCCAAGTTGTTTGACCGCAGCAAGGGAATCGGAATCAGTTATTTGCGGGTGCCGATGGGATCCTCCGACTTTGCATTGAATGACTACTCCTATGACGATCTGCCTGCCGGAGAGAGCGACCCGAATCTGCAGCATTTTTCGATCGCGCACGATGAAGCTTATATCATCCCGATGCTTCGAAAAGCACGGGAAACGAACCCGGAATTGAAGCTCATGGGGTCGCCGTGGAGCGCTCCGGGGTGGATGAAATCTTCCGGTTCGCTCATCGGAGGGAGCTTGCAGAACGAGTATTACGGTTCATATGCCGATTATTTCGTAAAGTTCATTCAAGCCTATGAAGCGGCAGGGCTCCCAATCGACGCGGTCACGCCTCAGAATGAACCGCATAACGTGCCCAGCGACTATCCGGGCATGCGCATGGAAGCTACTCAGCAAACCGAGTGGATCAAGAATGATCTAGGACCGGCTTTGGCCAAATCCGGACTGGATACGAGGATCGTCATTTGGGATCACAATTGGGATGAACCCTATTACCCGATGACGGTGCTGAACGATCCTGAGGCAAGCCGGTATGTTGCGGGAACGGCTTTCCACGGGTATGCAGGCGAAGTGGGGAACCAAACGAAGGTCAAAGAAGCCTATCCCGACAAGGATATTTACTTCACGGAGAGCTCAGGCGGGTCATGGGCGCCGAATTTCGGAGATAACTTGAAATGGGATATGCAAAACCTGATCATCGGGGCAACTCGGAATTGGGCGAGAACGGTATTGAAATGGAATCTGGCATTGGACGAAAACGGAGGGCCCACTACCGGAGCTTGCGGCTGTCGAGGTGTCGTTACGATCGATAGCAGTACGGGCGCTTTCACTTTAAACGAAGAGTACTATGCGTTCGGGCATGCGAGCAAGTTCGTTCTCCCCGGCGCCCGTCGTGTCGAATCGACCGCGCTCGAGCCGGGGAGCATCGAAAATGTCGCCTTCCAAAATCCCGACGGATCTATCGTACTCGTGGCATTCAACCCCGGCAATACGGAGAAGACGTTCACGGTGCGTTGGGAAGACCGATCGTTCCAAGCGACGCTTCCAGCCGGTGCAGCGGCGACGTATGTGTGGCCGTCATCCGATAATGCCTAACAATGTTGCAAGCGGTCCAATAAATGGAAGGAGGTTTTATCGTTGTCAGAACGAGTCATTCGGGTGATTCAAACCGCCAAAGATACGCAAGACCGACTAAACAAACGTTCCCCCCTAAGATTCATTCCGGATTCTGATGGCCGGGAAAATCAGCTCATCAACGTCTACGATGATGTGCAATATCAAGTGTTCGAAGGATTCGGCGGCGCACTGACGGAGTCTGCTGCAGAAACGATCGCCCGGATGAGCGATGAGAAGCAGCGGGAGATCATCGAAGCTTACTTCGAACCGGAGCGGGGAATCGGGTACACGCTGTGCAGAACGCACATGCAAAGCTGCGATTTTTCGCTTGGAAATTATGCTTACGTAGAGAACGAAGATCCGGAGCTTCGCGGCTTCAATCTGTCCCGGGATCACGAGTCCTTGATTCCTCTGATCCGCAGGGCCGCCGTCGTCGGCGGAGATGAATTCCGGTTATTTTCCTCTCCGTGGAGTCCTCCTGCCTGGATGAAGACGAACGGACAGATGAACGGCGGCGGGAAGCTGAAGCCGGAGTACAGGGAAGCTTGGGCGCAGATGTTCGTGAAGTACATTCAAGCGTACGAGGAAGCCGGCATCGATATTTGGGCGATCAGCGTCCAGAACGAAGCGAAGGCGGTGCAGACATGGGATTCTTGCGTCTATTCCGCCGAAGAGGAGAAAGATTTCGTTCGGGAATATCTCGGACCGGCGCTTGAGAAAGCGGGACTCTCCCATATAAAGGTGATGATCTGGGACCATAACAAGGAACGCGTCTACGATCGCGCGAAGGTCGCGTTCGAGGATCCGGATGCATCCAAGTTCATCTGGGGGATCTGCTTCCACTGGTATTCGGGAGATCACTTCGAGACGTTGTCCGCGGTACATGATCGATTCCCGGACAAAAAGCTGTTCTTCAGCGAAGGGTGCCATGAAGGCGGCGTCCATCTCGGGTCTTGGGCGACGGGCGAGCGGTACGGCCACGATATCATCGGGAACCTCAACCATTGGACAGTCGGCTGGACCGACTGGAATATCGTGCTAAACGAGCATGGCGGACCGAACCATGTCGGCAATTATTGCGATGCGCCAATTATTGCGAACACTCAGACGGATGAGGTAGTCTACGAAAGCTCTTACTACTACATCGGTCATTTCAGCAAATACATTCGCCCGGGTGCGAGAAGAATTGCCTCTTCTAAATATACGGATAAGCTGGAGACGGTCGCATTCCTGAATCCGGATGACACGATCTCCGTTGTGGTCATGAATCGAACCGATGCTGCGCTGCCCTATGCACTGCGTTATCGCGATCAACTGGCGGAGACGGAAATTCCGGCTCACGCGATTCAAACCCTATTGTTCGATAGGTAAGAACAGACTGCCCCGGGACGATTGAAAGATTATCGAATCCCGGGGATGTACTTCAATTCGCGGAACTCAAAAAAATTGAAAGGATGATAGTCGGATGACAGGGTTCAAGTGGTTGTTCAATTGGAAAAAAGAGCTCTCGCTCTTACAAACATTCGTTCTCTTCGTAAGCATGATTTCGTTCATACAGCAGCCGGTTCATACGGCCTATGCTGAAAGCGCTTCCCAAAATTTGGTGTTTCAGGATTTTGAAGATGGAAGCGGGTTTGCCGCCGGAAGCGGCGCTACGGTTACGACCGCTACTTATAGTGCCAATTCCGGCGGGACGGTCAGCGCAAAGCTGGATTCCGTAAACGGTGATAATTGGCCGAACGATACAGGCAATTATATCGAGATTACGCCGAAGGGAACGGATTCGGTCGACATCTCCTCCTATGACGACCTGGTCTTCTATGTGCGTGATGCCGGCAGCGACAACAATCCGGAAGTGTCGCTCATTGACGTTAACGGTAAAAAGAAGAGCGGGTGGAACAACACCAAAACCGTTCAAGAAAGCTGGGTTCAATATGACGTACCCTTAAGCGAGCTTAGCAGCATTGACGAAGGGTTCGATCCGACTCACGTGGCGAAAATCCGCATCGGCTTCTGGAACAAGTCGACGTATTGGTTTGACGATGTTTCGTTCCAAGTGAGCGAAGCAACGGAACCCCTTTCTCCGATCTTGTTTCAGGCCTTCGAGGGCACAAGCGGTTATGCTTCGGGTCACAGCGGGGCTACCGTTGCGCCGGAAACATCCGATATCGCCACTGGAAGCGGAAGCCAGAGTGTGAAGTTGGAACTTACGCAGTCAGTCAGCCCGGAATTTCCCGTTAATACCCTCCTGGTGAGTTCAGAGTCCGGCGGTTCCGTTGATGCTTCGGACCACAGCTATCTCAACTTCTATCTGAAGGATACGCAGGGTGTGAACACGGTATATGTGACGGTCAAGGATGCTGACGGGAAGTCGGTGAGCAGCTGGACCAGCGCTAGTTCTGTGAAAAACGAATGGACGCTGATCAGCATCCCGTTCGCCAATTTCTCCGGCGTCGATTGGAGCAAGATAACGCAAATCGGCCTGGGCGAGTGGAATTCCGGCGTCTATTATTTCGATCACGTTTACTTTGCCCAAAATGCCTCCGATCTGCCGCCGGACTACGTCCCCCCGACCTACCCGGTGGTATTCCAGGATTTCGAGAATGGTGAAGGGTTTGCCGCAGGCAGCGGAGCGACTGCGGCACTCGATTCGGATAGCGCGAATTTGGCCGAATCGATGAGCGTTCGCCTCGTTACGGCTGCAAACAACAGCGCGTTGATCGTCACCCCGGAAATCGGTGAACCGCTTAGCGTGACAGAGTCCACATACTTAAATTTCTTTGTTAAGGATACCGGAGGCAGCAACAATCTCAACGTTTCGATCCAGGATGCTGCAGGAAATTCCTGGAGCGGCTGGACAAGCGGACAATCGGTCAAAAACCAATGGACGAAGATTAGTGTCCCATTAAGCGAAGTGAGCGGCATCGATCTGTCCGCGGTCGCGCAAATATCGCTCGCCGAGTATTGGCCGGGAACGTATTACTTCGACGACGTCTATTTCTCGCAAGAAACGACGGAAAACGTGAAAGGCTTCCAAGATGAACCGGATAACGTCAGCGCGGACTGGTTTCAAAGCTTTGAGTACGGCACCGGATTTTCTGCGGCATCCGGCGGAACGGCGGAGATCGACAACGCCAAATCCGCCAATCCGAGCGGCATGCGGAGCGTAAAGCTGACGCTTGCGGAAGCTGGCGGCGACAACGCCATGAACAGCGTTGTTATCACGCCTCAGCGGCTGGGCACCGCTCTGGATCCCAACAATAAATACGAATACAGCTCCCGTTTTGACGCGACCTTCTACAATTATTTTGTGTTCTACGTGCTGGATTCGACAGGCTCCAACGGAATTCATGTGACGATGAAGGATTTGGATGGAAACAACTGGGATTTCTGGACCAATGATCTTGACTCGAGCCTCGTGTCTCAGCAAGGTCAATGGACCCGAATCGCCGTACCGCTTAATAAGAGCCAATTGAACTGGTACAGGCTGCATGAGATTCGATTGGGCGAATGGAATCAAGGCATCTATCATTTCGATGAGCTTTATTTTGCGGTAAACGCCAACGATTCGATTCCGGGAGACGGTTATACGACGCTTCAAATGCGCGGAGTCGGCTCGGACCTCATACCCTATCAGAACGGTGTACCGCTGGCTTCTTTTGAAAAACAAAGAGGACGCAATTATTTGTCTCTGAGCGGCGATTGGCAAAAGCTGCGCGCGGACCTGGACGCGAGTATTTCCGCCGGCCCTCGGGATAGCGCGGGAATTTCGGAAATTGAAGCGGAAGCGGGCGGCAAATTTAGCGCCAATTTCGACGACAGCGCCTGGCAGGAGAAGACGCTGCCGATGCCCGAGAACGACCGCATTAACCCTGAGCATTCAACGAACGGCGGCGAGCAGGATTCGTTTGAGGATTATCAGGGCGGCGTGTGGTACCGGAAACACTTTACCCCGGATGAATCCTGGTCGGGCGAAAACGTGAAGCTCGCTTTTCTTGGCGTCAACTATTTCGCCGACGTTTGGATTAACGGCACTTACGTTGGCGGCCATGCCGGAGGCTACACGCCGTTCGGCTTTGATGTCAGCGATCTGCTTCAATACGGGCAGGATAACGTGATCGCCGTCAGGGTGGACAATCCGCGCTGGGGCACGTTCAGCCAAGGCGAGACATTTCCATATGCCCAATCTGATTGGTTTAACTATACCGGCATTATTCGGGACGTGTATCTCGAATCGTCCGATTCGACTTATATCGTGCGCAGCGACATCAAGCCGCTTGATGCAAGCGGCAGCCTGCAGATTAAGACGGTTCTAAACAACAAGCTCTCTGCCGAAGAAAACGTAAGCTTGTCTTATCAAGTTTATGAGGCAGTTGTTGACGACGACAATAAGGAGAGCGAATTCGCTGAAGATTTGTTGGGCACAGCGACGAATGCGGCCCGTTCCGCTGCGCTAACATTGGCGGCTCAATCGCCAGGAGTCGATTCGTTTACGCTTCAGGTGCCGAATCCGAAGCTGTGGAGCCCTGCAAACCCGAACTTATATGTGTTGAAGGTTACGGCTAGCGTAAATGGATCGCCAATCGACAACTTTTACACACAGTTCGGCATCCGCACGCTGGAAACAAACGGGACCCAAATCATGCTGAACGGGGAAGTCGCTCCGTTCCTTGCCGGTGTAGGGCGGACGGAGGAAAGCTTCGATAAGGGGCCTTCAATGAGTAATGCGGACATTTACAGCGATTTCGAGACGATCAGAGGAACGCTGAAAGCGAACTTTGTGCGCACCGGCCATTTCCCGAGCAACTTGAATTCCTATTTTTATACGGACCGCCTCGGCCTTGCGGTTTGGCAGGAAATCCCAGCCTACTGGTTCAGCGGCGACGCATTTAATACGGTGAGGAAACGCGGCACGGCGAAGCAGATGTTCCGGGAAATGATTTACAGCAACTACAACCGGCCATCCATCTGGTTTGACGGCACAACCAACGAGTCGGGCGCCCAGCTGGAGAGATTGAATTATATTACCGATTTGAAGCTGGACTTCAAGGCAATCGACGGCACCCGTCTTATCGGACAGTCCGCCGTGTCGAACAAGTGGCAGGGCGAGGACGATAACTCCCATGCCGCCGCGGACGTTATAGGGATGACGATGTACTACGGTATTTTCTATGGGCAAAACCCGGATTTGGAGACGCGTGAGTCGATTCAAGATCTTCATGCCATGTTCCCGGACAAGCCGATCATTGCCACCGAGTACGGGTATTGGAGCACGGAGGACGACTCCTTGCAAACGAAGCAGACGCAACTGTTCAACGCCACGTTTAACGCGTTTGCCGGATTGTCGGTCCGGAATGAAGACGGCTCCGTCAATCCGGACGGCATCTTAAGCGGCGCGGCTTGGTGGACGGCGTTCAACTGGTATTCAGGTGTGAATGCAAACAGCGACGCCGGACATGAGCAGACAATGGGTCTCTTGCACATGGACCGCGTTACGAAGAAGCAGGTAACCGACATTTTGGCAGAGCGTTACGCCCGTTATACGCATAACGATGGACCAACTCCGCAACCTGCGGGTTTAAGCGAATGGTTCCAGAATTTTGAGAACGCATCCGGGTATAGCGCAGGCACAGACGAAGATGCGACGGTTAATGCAAGCGTGAACTGGGATACAAGCAATACGTCCCTAAGCGTCAAGCTGACAGCAGATGGTCCGGCTTATCTGGATGTATCCCCGCTTGGCGGATATCCGTCTAAAAACGTGACTTATCATAACTACCTCAATTTCTTCGTGAAGGATGAACAAGGCTCAGGCAACATTCAAGTGACGTTGTTCGACTCGAGCGGAGCTTCCTGGACAACGGAAGCTCCGGGTGAAACCGTTAAGGGGCAGTGGGTGAAATTCAGTGTGCCGCTAGGGTTCAACGTGAGCGGCATCAATAATCTCGACGTGAAAAAAGTCAGACTTGCGGTTAACGGCGCCGGAACCTACAGCTTCGACAATTTGTACTTCTCGACATATGAGAACGATACATTGCCGCCGATAAGTGACGCTGGAAAGTCCGCATGGTACCAGACTTTCGAGCAGCCTACAGCCGTAACCGCAGGGGCGAATGCTGCTGCCGCTATCGCAGCAGGCATTTCTGCCACATCAGCAGGAACGAACAGTGTCCGCCTCGATGTCACCGGCGACGGCGAAGTTCCGGGCACTGCAAAGCGAAATGTAGTCGTGCTTCCGCAAAGCGATGCGATTTTCGATGCTTCCGGGTTTAACTACTTGGTTTTCTATGTCAAGGATACGCAAGGCTCGAATTCGGTCGATGTCGCTCTGAAAGACGCAACCGGCAGGAGCATCGATGTCTGGACGGACACGACCTCCATACCAAATAGCTGGACGAAAATGGTCCTCCCGTTAGAGAAAGCGATCTCCAAAGGCTTGGATATCTCCCGAATAACGGAAATTCGACTCGGCGAATGGAATCCGGGAACGTACTATTTCGATGATTTGTACGTGGCTCAAAATACGACCGATGACATTCCGGATAACATGACGTCTGTCGTAAGCACGCCAACCGCAAGTCCGGCATCGGGCACGTTCTCCGGGCCGACAGCTGTAACGCTAAGTACGTCGACGCCGGATGCAAGCATCTACTATACGACGGACGGCAGTATGCCTACTCCTTCGAGTTCGCTGTATGCGGGGCCGATCACGATTTCCCGATCGACAATCTTGAAGGCGATCGCTGTCAAATCGGGAATGTTGCGAAGCAATATGGCGACATTCACGTATTCGATGCAGGGTTCTTCTTCCGGTTCGGGGAGCGCTGTAGGCGGTACGACCGGGATGATAACCAACGCCGATGGTTCCGTCACCATCTCCGATGCTGCGAACGGTATTGTAACCTTGGAGTACGACAGCAAAGCGATCGGCACCAAATTGGACGAGGCGATAACAGGGAATGCAAAAACGGTGAACATCCAGCTTCCGTTCTCCGGTGGCGGGCTGCAGGAGCTGTCGCTTACTTCCGATGCCGTCCATGCGCTAATTGCTGCGCAAGCCGGTATAACGCTGAACGCTAACGGCACGAAGCTGCTAATTCCGTTATCGGTTCTGAAAGCGGCAGACAATTCAAGCCTTAAAACTCAAGTAACAACCGTTGACGGCGATAATGCCCAATACGCTTCAGATTCAATAGAAATGAATCGGATCGGCTCGGTCAAGGAATTTAAAATAATCGTCGGAGAAGGCTCGGCGAAGCACGAGCTTCATACGTTTGACGGGAAGGTGCAAATCAGCCTGGCTGTTAGCGCGGATGATGCAGCCAAAACTAACGTTAAGAAACTGGGTATCTACTTCTTTAACGAAACGACTCAATCATGGGAATACGTAGGAGGCCAATTCGATCCGGCTACGGGGGCTGTTACCGCGGAGACCGGTCACTTCACGAAGTTTGCCGTGATGGAATACAACAAAACCTTTGCGGATGTCGAAGCATCCAGTTGGGCGAAGAGCTACATCGAGCTGCTGGCTTCGCGGCACATCGCGGAAGGTGTGGACGACAGCCGGTTTGATCCGAAAGGATCGGTGACCAGGGCACAGTTCGCAACCTTTATCGCCAGGGCGCTGGGTCTCGATACCGTGCAAAATTCCAGTACGTTCAGGGACGTCAAGAAGGGCGTTTGGTATGAATCTGCCGTAGAAGCCGCAGCAAAAGCCGGAATTATCCGGGGCGTAAGCGAAGGAAGATTTGCGCCGGAGGCGCCAATCAGCCGTGAAGAGATGTCGGTAATGATCATGAAAGCTTATACGTATTTAAGCGGGAAGGCTGTTGCCGATGTCGCGCAATCGTCGAACACTTCGTTCCGCGACGCCGAGAGCATTAGCAATTGGGCTAAAGAGGCGGTTCTTGCAGCCCAAGCCGAAGGTCTAATCTCTGGCATGGGGGATAACCTGTTCGTACCGAAAAATGGGGCCAGCCGTGAACAAGCGGCAGCGATATTGATCAAGCTTTTGGAGAAGACCGGGAAGTTGTAAGGATAGGGGTACGGAGATGCCTATTCTCGATAAGGGTGTCTCCGTATCCTAATAACATAAGCTTCGGCGAATGCCGAGAGGCAATGATAGATATTTTTAGGAGGGTAACTATGTACAACTTTAAAAGCTGGTGGCGTAAAGTTTGCTCAGCTACAGTGAGTATGAGCCTGGTCGCGCTGCTGATGTTATCGACGATCGCTCAAGCAGCTGCTACACCGTCATCGTCATCACAACAAGTCCAGGACGATGGAGGCTGGGTACTGAGCACGACCAACACGTCGAAGGACTATGCCCCGACGTTCGTCGGTAACGGCTATCTCGCCGCGCGGGTGCCTGCCACTGGCGCCGGCTTCAGCAGCAATCCCATTGTCACCCAGTTCCAGCTCGCCGGCTTCTACGGCGCCCCGTGGAGCGGCGCCGAGGCTCGAGCCAGTCTGCCGAGCTGGACGACGCTCAGTTTCGGACGTAGCGGCAGCGTCTTCGGAACTCAGGACTGGATGTGCGAGTATGACAAGATCTGTCCGATCATGTATGGAGCGATCAGTGGCGGTGCGATCGTCGAGACCGAGCACGCCGGGTCGATCGCCGGCGGTTACCTCGCCGGCTTGAACAACGGCGGCCCCGTGGTAGGCGGCACCGGAAAGGTCTTGATTCGAAACGTGCCGGAGGCTGGCACGGCGAAGGTGAACATCAGGTTCGCCAACGGCAGCGGCAGCGCGCAGACGGTCCACCTCGCCGTGAACGGCGAGCTGCAGCAACTGAGCCTGCCCCACACGGGCGGTTGGGGCACGTGGGGTATGGCGACCGTGACGGTGACGCTCAACCAGGGCGAGAATACGCTCGCGATCACCGTCCGCAACGGTGACACCGCGCGGGTGAACGTCGACTACCTCGCCGTGTATCCCGACAGCCATGCGCCAACCGAGGTCCCTAGTGTGTCCTGTAGTTTCAACCAGATTTGCCCGGCCATATACGGAACGATGACGGGCGGCGCGACCATCGCGACCGATCACACCGGGTCAACCGTCGCTGGCTTCCTCGCCGGACTTCAGACCGTCGGTGCAACCGGCACCGTCACGATCAAGGACGCGCCGGGTGGCCCCGCGTTGCTGGACATCCGGTACGCCAATGGCAGCGACAGCGAGCAGACGATCCACCTCGGCGTGAACAACGCGTCGCAGCAACTGACACTGCCCGTCACGGGCAGTTGGGACAGCTGGAGCGTGGCGACCGTGCAGGTGACGCTTAACGAGGGCGTGAACACGCTCAAAATCACCAATGTCGCCAATGACACCGCGCGGGTGAACGTTGACTATCTCGCCGTGTATCCCGGCGTCAACGTTGCACAGGCACCAACCGACGTCCCTAGTGTCCCCTGTAATTTTAATCAGATTTGCCCAGCTATTTACGGAACGATGACGGGCGGAGCTCACGTCGAGGCCGATCACCCCGGATCGACCGTCGGCGGCTTCCTCGCCGGGCTTTCGAACGTCGGTGCAACCGGCGCCATCACGGTCACTGACGCGACCTACGGGGACGCGTTGCTGGACATCCGGTACGCCAGTAATTGGAACGACTTCGAGACGATCCACCTCAGAGTGAACGGAGCGCCGCAACAACTGAATCTGCCCAAAACGGGTAGTTGGGACACGTGGGGTGTGGTGACCGTGACGGTGACGCTCGAAGAGGGCGTGAACACGCTCGAGATCACCACCCTCGACGGTGACCCCGCCGACACCGCGCACGTGAACGTCGATTACCTCGCCGTGTATCCCAAGGACAGCGTCGCACCAAGCGACAAAGCCCCCTGGTCCTGCAGCTTCGACCAGCTTTGCCCGGCCCTATACGGGACGAAGGATGGCGGTGCGACAGTTGCTTCCGATCACAGCGGGTCGATCGTTGGCAGCTTCCTCGCCGGGCTCTCGACCGTCGGTGCAACCAGCGTCATCACAGTCAATGGCGCGCCCGCCGGGGACGCGTTGCTGGACATCCGGTACGCCAGCAATTGGAACGACATCGAGACGATCCAGCTCAGCGTGAACGGCGAGACGGAACAAGTGAGCCTGCCCAAAACGGGTAGTTGGGACAGTTGGGGTGTGGTGCACGTGCCGGTGACGCTCGTGCAGGGCGTGAACACGCTTGTGATTTCCAACCCCAACGACGACAGCGCGCACGTGAACGTTGACTACCTCGCTGTGTATGACGGCGAGATCATAGAGACACCAACTCTCACCGCCCCCTGGACCTGCAGTTTCGGCCAGGTTTGCCCGGCTATCTACGGGACGCTGCAGAACGGTGCAACAGTCGAGACCAATCATCCCGGATCGATCGTCGGAGGCTTCCTCGCCGGGCTTTCGAACCCAGATAAAGAAGGAGAAGGCAGCGTTACCACAGTCAATGGCGCGCCTGCCGGGGACGCGTTGCTGGACATCCGGTACGCCAACGGCATGGAGAGCGAGGAGACAATCCACCTCGGCGTGAACGGCGTGACGCAACAACTGAGCCTGCCCAAAACGGGTGGTTGGGACAAATGGGGTGTGGTGCACTTGCCGGTAACGCTCGTGCAGGGCGTGAACACGCTTGAGGTCACCGCCCTCGACGATGACAGCGCGCGCGTGAACGTCGACTACCTCGCCGTGTATAACGGCGAGATCGTAGAGACACCAACCCACATCGCTCCGGCAATCATGGGCTGGACCTGCGGTTTCGACCAGGTCTGCCCGGTGAAGTATGGAGACGTCTCCGGCGGTGCATTCGTCGAGACTGAGCACTCCGGAGCGACCGACGGCGGCTACATCGCCGGTCTGACTGTCGGTGCAACCGGCGCCATCACGATTAAGGACGCGCCGGGTGGCCCGGCGAGCTTGAACCTCAGATACGCCAACGGTATGGGCAGCGAGCAGACGATCCACCTTCGCGTGAACGGCGAGCTGGAGCAATTGAGCCTGCCCGCCACGGGCGGTTGGGACAAGTGGGGTGTGGTGACCGTGCCGGTGACGCTCAACGCGGGCGAGAACACGCTCGAGATCACCGTCCTCGATGGTGACACCGCGCGGGTGAACGTTGATGCCCTATCTGTGTATTCCGTCGGCGATGAGGCACCGACTCCAAGCCTGAACGCCACTGTTCCGGTTGGAACCTCGAGCAACTACCGGCAGTCGCTGGACATGCGCACCGGCGTCCTCTCGACCTCGTTCGACTGGACCTCGCCAGACGGTGACACTACCAGCTTTGAGTACGAGATCAACGCTAACCGTGAAGACGGTCATCTGGGCACAGTGAGCCTCAAGGTCGTGCCGCACTGGAGCGGGACGGCGAACGTCCTCGACGAGTTCGACGGCCGAGGGCTGCACCACGCCTCGACCACGAATCCGAAGGTGAACGGAAATACGGCGACGTTGTCCGCGACCGTCGTGACCGACGGAAGCCTTGTCACCGCTGGACTTAACTCCGTGCTTCGGATTAACGACATGACGGTCCCAACTGCGGCGATTACAGACACAGATGATGGAACGGTAGGGCAGAGCGCAGTCCTTGAGGTCAACGCAGGCCAGACCTACCAGATCATCAAATACGTCGGCATCGCTAGCAGTGTCGATACCGACCGCTCGCTGTCCGTAACTCCGCAGCAGGCTGCTGCGGCCACCGCCGCCGCCGCCGCCGAAGCCGGCTACGAGGAGGCGCTCAACCGCAACGCCGACGCGTGGTCGGAGCTATGGCAATCGAAGATCACGATTCCAGGCGACCCGACCATGACCGCCCAGATCCGCGCTTCGATGTTCTACCTGTTAGCGAGCATGCGTTCTGGCGTCAGCTGGAGCACAGGCCCCGCCGGGTTGTCCTCCGACGCCTACAGCGGTCACGTGTTCTGGGACATGGAGACGTGGATGTACCCGGCGTTGCTCGCGCAGTACCCGGACATCGCCGTCGAAGCCAATGCCTACCGGCAGAAGCTGCTGCCGGCGGCGAAGGCCAACGCTGCTATTCTCTCCACGGATGCCCATCCTATCAAGGGCGCGAAGTTTGCCTGGGAGAGCGGCCTGACCGGCAAGGAGACGGCTCCAGACCCATGGGGCAAGTACGAGCTCCACATCAACTCCGACATCTCCCTGGCGCAGTGGCAGTACTACCAGGTTACGGGTGATACGGAGTGGCTGGGGAACAAGGCCTGGCCGGTGCTCAAGAACATCGCCGACTACTGGGTCACGCGTGCCGTGCCCAACGAGGCCGGGGGATATGACATCAATGACGTCATGGGGCCGGATGAATACCACTGGGAAATTAACAACAGTGCGTACACCAACGCCAGTGCCCAGGAAGCGCTGCGCATCGCGATCCGTGCGGCCGGCATCCTCGGCACGACCATGGATCCGAAGTGGAAGCTGGTCGCAGACGGCCTGAAGGTGCCGGTGGACAAGTTGCCGGGGAGCGCCGCCAACGACGATCAGTACTACCACCCCGAGTTCGAGGGGTACTCCGGGCAGATAATCAAGCAGGCTGACGTGACGCTGCTGCAGTACCCGTGGGATGTACCGATGACGCCGGAGACAGCGCTGAATAATCTCAACTACTACGCACAGAAAACCGACGTCGGCGGCCCGTCAATGACCGATGCCATCGCTGCCATCAATTGCGCGGCCCTCGGATCATCCGAATGCTCGGCCTACGACTATATGATCAGTAGCGTAGACCCGTTCCTGGCCGCACCGTTCAACCAGTTTTACGAAACCCGCAACGGCGGAGCGTTCAACTTCACAACTGGCCAAGGCGGTTACCTACAGGAGTTCCTGTACGGGTTCACCGGGTTGCGCTGGGGAACGGACTCGATCACGATCGACCCGTTCCTGCCGACGGAGCTGCCTGGAGTCGATATCACGGGCCTGAAGTGGCAGGGGCGTACGTTCGATCTGTCCGTTGGGCAGCAGACGACCACGCTGACCCTCCGTTCCGGAGCGCCGCTTCCGGTACGGGTCTCCGACGGCAACGTGCGCCAAGTCGAGCTTGGCACAACTCTCGAAGTGCTCACCCGGAACCTGGAAGGGACGGGAGTATCCGTCACCGGAGTGTCGCTCGATAAAACGTCAGCTACGTTGACAGCAGGAGAGACGACGATTCTTAACGCCACCGTCGCGCCGGACAATGCAAGCGTTAAGACGGTGCATTTTACCTCTTCCGCGCCTACGGTAGCTACCGCGACGAATGAGGTCTATCATGCGGATACCGGGCTGACCTCCGTAACCGTGACCGGCGTCGCGGCCGGAACCGCGACCATCACGGCCACGACCGTGGACGGAGAGAAGACGGTCGTATTCACCGTAACGGTCGTCAGCGGCGGAGGCGTTTCAAACCCGCCGGTCTCTTCCGGTACGCCGAATGAATCGGATACGCCTGCCGGCGATAACCCGGGCAACGTGCCAATCGGGGCTCCCGTTGTCGAGTCGGGAACGGCCAAGGTGGCGGTGGATGCCGACGCCTTGAACAAAGTGTTGGACAAATCGACTGTTGCCCTGATCGAAGTACCGAAAACAGCGGGCGCCAAGGACTACGAGGTGCGTTTGCCGGCTGCAGCTTTGACGGCGGGCGAAGGGAAACAAATCGTCATCGTAACCGAGTTCGGCACCGTGGCGGCACCTTCCAATATGCTGGGAGCCGCCTCGGGAGGGAATGCGACTGACGTTGCGCTGTTGATCGGGCAAGCGGATACAAGCAAATTGGATGCCGACACCAAGGCGGCGATCGGCAACAAGCCGGTCATCGAATTGAGCTTGAAGGTAAACGGGTCTACCATGGCCTGGAGCAACCCCGAAGCGCCGGTCACCGTATCGATTCCGTATACGCCGACCGCCGAAGAGCTGGCGAATCCGGAGCATATTACCGTCTGGTATATCGACGGAAGCGGGCAGCCGAGCGCGGTTCCGTCGGGGAAATACGATCCGGCCACCGGCAAAGTAACCTTTAAGACTACGCACTTCAGTCAATATGCCGTCGCTTACGTTCAGAAGTCTTTCCATGACCTGAAAGGCTACGGCTGGGCCCAAAACTCCATCGAGGTGATGGCGTCCAAGGGGATAATTCAAGGAACGTCCGGCGACCGCTTCAATCCCGGCGCGGACGTAAAGAGAGCAGACTTCATCCTGCTGCTGGTGCATACGCTCGGATTGACGGCCAAGACGGACGGCCAATTTACCGATGTCGACTCCGGAGCTTATTATGCCGAAGCGATCGCGGTTGCCAAGAAGCTGGGCATCGCTGCAGGGGTAGGCGGCAATCGGTTCAATCCGGACTCCGCCATCACGAGGCAGGACATGATGGTCATGATCAAGCACGCGATGAAGGCGGCGAGTAAGGAGCTTGCGGCGGGATCGGAGGATAATCTGTCCGGATTCTCGGACGGATCGGAAGTGGCCTCTTACGCGAAGTCAAGCGTATCCGCGCTGCTGCGGAACGGCATCGTAACCGGGAACGGCAACGGAATCAACCCTCGCGGGAATGCAACGAGGGCGGAAACGGCCGTGCTTATGTACCGAATTTACAACAAGTAGGCCGTATAATAAGGTGAAGTTTTTTAGGACCATGAGCGGGTTATGCTCATGGTCCATTTTTTGTTTCGACACGGCAGCGGTTCCGGCACGATATTCGGCCTCCATACCAGCCATTCACAGACGTTTCCCATCTCCACAGAAGGGTCCATGACCTACGCTTTGCCAAGCATAGCGTCGGCCATGTTCACCATTACGGATGAGACTAACCTGTCTCAACCCACATTGGAGGGGATGACCCCAACGTTGATCAGCCGTGAAGAGATGTCGGTGATGATCATGCGAGCCTATACGTATTTAAGCGGGAAGTCCGTTGCCGATGTCGCGCAAACGTCGAACGCTTCGTTCCGCGAAGCTGAGAGCATTAGCATCCGGGCCAAGAGGCGGTGCTTCAGCCCAAGCCGAAGGTCTAATCGATGGAGCAATATTTAATTGAGCAACGGAGATACTCGGATTCATAGAGAGTATCTCCGTTATTTCCTCCCATCATATAACAGAATAGTATGATGATTAGCAGGTATGTCGTGAGATTGTTCTAGAAATAAACATTATAATTTTATTGTAAAACGCCTTCAAGTTCCAACGATTACAGACGTCCGAAATAGAAGAGAGGGGGGGATTTGTGCGAATCAAGAGAAAGAACAATTATTTGAGCCAGGGAAAAGCAAAGTTTGGAATTGAAGCAATTTGAGCGAATTTGTTGTCTGCAGATTAAGGAGGGAATTTATGAAACTGAAGAAGCACTTCTGGTCTCGTATTTGCTGTGCAGCGATTGTGGCGGCCATTTCGGCAGTACCGACGGTCACTACCGCCAGTCAAGTCGAAGCTGCTTCAAACGACGCGGCAGTCCAGGTTTGGCTGACCGACGTGCCGTCAAACACATGGTTGGCTCGGCAGAATGATGTCGCAATGGTTCCCAAGCAAGCGGATAGCGCGCTTACCATCGCAGTGGATTCGTCCCGTCAGTATCAGTCCATACTTGGGTTCGGCGCAGCGATGACCGACTCGTCGGGATGGCTGATTGGCACCAAGATGTCCGAAAAGCAACGGGACCAATTAATGACCAACTTGTTTAGCCCGACGAAGGGGATTGGCTTGAGCCTGATTCGCGATCCGATGGGCGCCACCGATCTCTCGGCTCATGGAGATTACTCTTACGACGATTTGCCGGCTGGCCAGACAGATCCCGCACTTGAGCACTTCTCTATCCAGCATGATACCGCATACATTATTCCGCTTCTCAAGCAAGCTCGTGCATTAAACGCATCGGCGAAAATCATGGCCAACCCATGGAGTCCGCCGGGGTGGATGAAGACGAGCGGCTCGATGGTAGGCGGCACGCTGCTGCCGGAATACCATTCGGCGTTCGCCAACTATTTCGTGAAGTTCATTCAGGCGTATGAGGCCGAGGGAGTGCCGGTGGATTTCGTCTCGCTCCAGAATGAACCGGCGTACAGCCCGCCCTATCCTGGCATGGTTCTGTCCGCCGACCAGGCACAGCAACTGATTCAGAATATGGGCCAAGCGTTCGAGGCGAACGGCATCGGCACGCAAATCATCGGCTGGGACCACAACTGGGATATGCCATTGTATCCGGAGCAGTTCTACAGCGATCCGGCGACGTCCCCGTACGTGGCCGCAACCGGTTGGCACTGCTACGCAGGCAATGTGACCACGCAAAGCTTGGTGCACAATGACTATCCCGGCAAGGGCGCGCTCATCACCGAATGCGGTGGCGGCACCTGGCAGGCCACTACACAAGGCGCATTTCGTGACGAGGTAGTCGGGCTCGTCATCAATGGCATACGCAACTGGGCGCAGGGCGTGATCCTATGGAACCTCGCCTTGGATCCCGATCACGGCCCCGTCAACGAGGACTGCCAAGTCTGCACTGGAGTAAACCGTGGACTGGTCACGGTCGATCCCGCCTCCGGCAACGTTACTTACAACCTCGACTACTACGCGCTTGCGCATGCGAGCAAGTTCGTACGGGCCGGCGCCCGCCGCATCTACTCCAACTCGTTCGGGAAAGGGAGCATAGACAATGTCGCGTTCCAGAACCCGGACGGCTCGAAGGTTCTGGTCGCGTTCAACGACAGCAGCGACACCAAAACGTTCAGCGTGGCGGATGGAACGAGATCGTTCAATTACACGCTTAACGCAGGAGATGCCGTCACGTTCAAATGGGCAGGTCCGCCAGAGAATGGCCGCCACGAACCGGCCGCAAGCGTCCCGGCGGATCCCACGCATGACTTTATCTTTGGCGGCTCAGGCGGAGCAAGCTCGGAACCGATCATCGTGACGTACGATCCCGCTTTTATCTCGGAACACAACGCTATCAACAGCGGCGGGAAACTGGTCACTTACTCGATGCCGTATGGAGCTACTATACAGACAGACGGCAGCGGAACTGCGATGCCGCGGGATGCCTGGACAGTCAGCGCCATCTCGACCCCTCCATGGGACAATGTCGTCAACGCCATCGACGGCAATCTGAACACGCGCTGGAGCTCCGGCCATGGGATGACGAATGGGGACTGGTTTGAGCTGAATCTCGGCTCCACGCAGACCTTCAACCGGATCGTGCTGGACACCGGCCCTAGCAGCGCAGGCGACTACATCCGGAAATATCAGGTGTATGTCTCGAGCGACGGCGTCGACTGGGGCGCTGCGGTTGTGAATGGAACCGGCACCGGACAGATTGTCTCGATCCCGATGCCTGTTCAGTCGGCTCAGTATATTCGTATTGTGAACCTGGGTTCGGCCGGAAGCTGGTGGTCCATCTCTGACCTGAACGTGTATGAGCCAACAGGCATCAGCGGTTCCGGCACGATATCCGGCCCGAGTGCAGTTCCTCCTGGACTCCAGGTACAGAGTTGGACCAGCGACACCGGCACTTTGGTGACCTTAGTATACAACGGTACCGGCAATAAAGAGACGTTCCCAATCTCCACAGATGGGTTCATGACCTACTCTTTGCCAAGTGGAGCGTCGGCCATGTTCACCATTACGGATGAGACCAACCTGCCTCAGCCCGTATTTGGGGGGATGACCCCAACGTCCGGTATCGCTAACCAGACGGTGACCATTAGCGGGTCGAACTTTGGCCCGGATCAAGGGCATGGCACAATTACAATGGGCGGCTACCCCGTTCACATCAACAACTGGTCTGACAACAGCCTAAGCTTCCTTGTCCCAAGCGGTCTGCCTAATGGATCCGTCGATGTGATGGTAAATAACAAGAATGGGATTTACGCCGGAGCCGAGACCTTCACGCTGCAGGTTCTGGAGCCGCTGGACAGAACGGGATGGTCAGCGACCGCGTCGAACGTCAGCTCAAACGATCCCACCGCCAACTTGCTGGACGGGAATCTCAATACACGCTACAGTTCCGGTACTGGCCAAGCCCCAGGGATGTGGATTGAAGTGGATATGGGGGCAACTCAAACATTCAACAAGGTCGTCCTCGACTCGGGTTCAACCAAAGGCGACTACTCGGCAAATTCGGATGTGTACGTTTCGAATGATGGTACCAACTGGACCGAAGTTGCGCAGGCTATATCGAACGGACCGGTGGTTGTAGTTAGCTTCCCGACACAGACTGCACGGTACATCAAGGTATTGAACCAGAGCAGTTCCGGTAGTTGGTGGTCCATCGAAGAGTTTTACGTCGTAAATGATTAGGTTGCGATGACAAGAACGTAAAGTTTTCGGCGGTCCTAGCGTGATGATGCGCTAGGACCGCTTCTTACTTTTTATTGTTCCCATACGATTCCTCATACTCTCGAATCAGATTAGCGCCGCCGGCCTTTCGCCACTTGTCGATCACGGCTTCCTTACAGTTGATTCAGATCACCGAAGTATTCGAGCGTTTTGACGCATTAGTTATCTTACTTTTTTATGCAGGGATATTTATTAAAGCGACTTTATGGTATTTAGCTCCGCGGAGCTGGCAGTCGCATTTGGAATTTGGTGAAATCGTTGCGGAGAAATTCAAGGTTAATATGATTTTTATTGGAGTTATACCGTTTATTCTTTATATTGTTATGCTCATAAGAGAGCGTGGCAAATGACTTCACTAATTCTATTGTCTAATTCGAACAAATGTAACAGGCAACTGGTGGAAAACATGATTTTACAAAGGTATTTAATTATCGGTAGACTCGTCTCTCGCTTCATTTCTTCGATAGTAAGATGGACTGACGCCATCGATTTTTTTGAAAATCCGGCTGAAAGAATGAATGCTCGTGTAACCGATTTTGTCGGCAATCGACGTGAGCGGTTCATCGGTAAACTGAATCATCTCGCGCGCTTTTTCAATCCGTACCAATTGATGATATTGGATTGACCTTGATGTATTCCTTTACTCGGTTCAGCAGCTGTAGGTTGGTAACCAGATGCGGATTCTGATGCCAGATGTTTTCACGCAGCAATTGAACCCATAGATCGATAAACAGTCCTTTAGCCTTTACTTCGTAGGGAACGTCCTCTTCGAGCGAAATCCAGGCGGCGCTCCGGCTAATGTACTCGCAGCGTTATCTCGATTCGGCAAAAAAACGGCGTTTATCGGTAAAGTGGGGAGCGATCAGTTCGGTCACTTCCTTCAACATACATTGGAGCAGAATCTGATAGTAACCAAAGGACTAGTGTATTCCGATGAGGTGAACACAACGCTTGCATTCGTACATTTCGCAGAAGACGGAGACCGTCAATTCAGCTTTTACCGTAAACCCGGCGCCGACTTGACACTAAGAGAAAATGAAGTAAACTTCGAACTTATCGGAAATTCCGAGATTTTCCACTTCGGTTCGGTGTCCATGACGGAGGAACCTTCTAGATCGGTGACACTTCGAGCTGTGGAACACGCAAAACGCCGGGGCAAGCTCATATCCTACGATCCTAATTTTCGGGAATCACTTTGGCCCTCGTTAAAACTCGCCAAAATCGTTATTTCCGAAGGAATACGGTTTGCCGACGTGTTGAAGGTATCGGAAGAGGAATTGTATTTTCTAACGGAGTGCTATGATTTGGAGGAAGGCTGCCTGTGGCTTAGCGATCGTTACAGCATACCAGCTGTATTCGTAACGCTTGGAAGCAAAGGATGTAATTATAACGTGCACAATTACACGGGGACTGTACCCGGTTTCGTTGTCGGGTCTGTGGATTCGACCGGTGCAGGAAACGCATTCCTTGGTGCCATACTGTATCAATTGTTGGACTCACCGGACCGCTTCAGCACGCTGACGGAGCGTGAAATCCGTGACTGCATTCGGTTCGCCAATGCGGCAGGTGCATTGGCAACGCAGCGCAAGGGAGCGATTCCCTCATTGCCGAATCTGCAAGAAGTAGAGAACATGCTCAATGGATCTTTAGAAAGAACATAAACGAACTAAAATAACAAAAACCAGCCGAAAGTGGCTGGTTTTTGTTATTTTATAGTATTTCATAATTTGGCCTAACTCCGTCCGTTTTCTTAAAAGCTTTGCTGAACGATTGTATATCGGGGTAGCCAAATTTATCCGCGATAACTGTCAAATGCTCGGTAGTGAATTGGATCATTTCCTTCGCTTTTTCGATCCTAAGCAGCTGATGATATTGGATCGGACTCATACCGAACGTTTTCTTGAAAATATGGATCAAATAGAACTTGCTTACAGGTAATTACGAATCTTGACTAATTCATCCACACTTGATCCAAAGATATATAGTGAGCGGCATGACGATGGGTGCGGTTAAGGAATAATGACGGTTTAATGACCGAAGTAGCCAAGATTTTTGGAGATTTCTTTAGCAGCCTTGATAACTTTGCTTTTCAGGGTTGGGAACGGTTGCTGTTGGATCCGATGGATCGGGCCTACTAAAGATATGGAAGCAACCACGATTTTGGAATAATTCCGGATGGGCGCACTGAATGAGACGATATCCTTCAGGTACTCGGATTCGCAGTAGCAAAAGCCGGTCTCACGAATCTCAGAAAGTTGTTTCCGCAGAACATCGGGATCGGTGACCGTGCTTGGCGTGAATGACTCGAAGCCTTTATCAAGTACTTGTTGAAAATTTGCCGATTCATGAAAGGCTAATAATACTTTGCCTGAGCCTGTACAGTGCACAGGACTGCGGGAACCGATGTAAGTTAGGATCTGAACCGGATGAGTACATTCGATCTGTTCGATATAGACCACCTCATCCTCCAGCACGGCAATAACTGCTGCTTCTCCTGTATCCTTGACCAATTTTTCTAATACAGGACGCGCTGCCCGGTTGATCTCGAGTTGGGAGATGACGATGCTGTTGAGCTCCAAAATTCGGAGACCCAACCTATATTTTTGATTCTCTGATTCCTTGATTACATAACCCTCGCTTTCCAACGTGCTTAACAAACGGCTAATTGTGCTTTTACCGATACCTAGCTCGACGGCCAAATCGCTGACGCGTTTCTCGGGTGCCTCCAGCGTGAAGCTGTTCAGTACACGAAGCGCATTTTTGGCGGTGGAAAGAAAATTGTTCTTTTCGTGTTTATCAGCCATTGTTCCGACCTTCTTTTCGCTAGATTAATTCTAATTAAGTTTACCATGTGAGTTCTCGGTTCACATTGTCCAGAAAAAATTCTAGTTGTTGCAAATATAGCAACAAGTACATTGTCGAGTGAATTACTTTGCCATTACTATTTAGGTGACTCATCCTATTCGTTCAAAATAAAGGAGATATAAAGCATGTCTATAATTGCCAATTGGAAATTTAATGTGGGAGAAGGCAATTATAAAGCAGCATCGGAGCCGACTTGGCGTGAGGCTTTAGCAGGGAAAGCGCTTCTGTTTGACGGTTATTCAACTTGGGTCGATTGCGGGCATTTGAACTTTGAAAAGGAATTAACGGCATTTTCTATAGAAGCTTGGGTAGCTCCCCGGGCATATACGCAAGATCACGAGCAGCGGGGAGCAGCGATTATCAATAGTTATGACAAAGAGAAGAAGGAAGGCTTTAACCTGTGCATGCACAGTCACGGCACTTGTTCTTTTGAGTTCGGGACGGGACTGGAATGGATTCAAGTAAGTGCTGCGGATGCTGTGCTACATGTAAATGTATGGACCCATATCGTAGCGGTCTTTGATGGTAAAAATGGAAAGGCCGAACTGTATCTGAACGGACAAGCGGCTGCTTCCAAAATCATTTTACCGAATTCAAGTGTATCTATGAGCGCAAACAGCTTAATCATCGGTAGAAACAATCATCCTTATTTCATCATCGATAATTTCACAGACAATATGTTTAACGGCCTGATGGATGGGTTGAGCCTATACGGAGCTGCATTGACTCCGGAAGAGATCATGAACAAGTACACCGGGGTTACGACATTGTTTAAGGGAAAAGTACTACCCACTCCGGATACAAGGATGGACAGGAAGCGCTATGAAGGAGACAGGCACCGTCCCCAATTTCATTTGACAGCACCGGAACATTGGATGAACGAACCTCATGCGCCACTCTATTTTAAGGGACAATATCACCTGTTCTATCAGCATAATCCTATTGGTCCTTACTGGGGCAATATACACTGGGGGCATGCGGTAAGCAAGGACTTGGTCCAATGGAGAGATTTGCCTGTCGCTTTGTCACCTGGTAAATCTGATAGGGATCCCGACGGCTGTTGGTCGGGCAGCGCCGTTATTGACGATGACGGTATTCCAATGTTGTTTTACACAGCCGGTGATCATTCACAATCGCCCGATCAAATCATTGCATCTGCCAGAAGCATGTTTCAGGAAGATGGGGACAACGACTTAACAGCTTGGAAAAAGACGGTCGAACCTGTTGTCGTTCAACAGGAAGGACAAGGCTGGTTCGGAAATTTCCGGGACCCCTTCTTGTGGAGGGATCAGGAAACATGGTACATGCTGGTGGGGACCGGCATCTTGGGAGAGGGAGGAACGGCTATGCTGTATACTTCCGAGGATCTTCGCAGCTGGACTTATCGCAGCTATTTATATACCGGCGACTACGCCAAATTTCCAAAGTCGGGAAGAATGTGGGAGCTGCCGGTATTCTTGAAAATCGGTCAATCCGATCAAGGCATTGATAAGTATATTCTCATTGTTAATCCTTGGTTTGGTGAGCCCAGCGAATATTACAATAAGTTCATGTATTACTGGATTGGGACGTTCGATAAGGAAATCTACAGGTTTATTCCCGATGATGAAACACCTCAGACGTTTGTATTTGGCGAGCATTATACGGGGCCCAGCGGATTTTTTGACGAGCAAGGCCGTGCGATTATTTTTTCGCTGATCCAGGATTTTCGCACCGATAATCAGCAATATCATGCCGGTTGGGCGCATAACGCGGGATTGCCGATCGAGCTGAAATTGGATTCGGATAACAAATTGTCAGTAGCGCCTATTGAAGAATTGAAAGCATTACGCAAGAGCAAGCTTGTTTCGTTGTCAGATATGACGATGGAAGAGGCGAATGTACCGCTCCGATTGATAAAAGAAAACATGCTTGAGATCATTGTTGAGTTACAGCCGGAGTCTGCTGAGAAATATGGGATCAAGCTCCGCTGCACACCGGATGGCGCTGAAGAGACATTGATTTATTATGACCGGATCATACACGAATTCAATGTGGATAAGACCAAGTCCAGTCTTGACCCAGAAGTAAGAAAAGGTATACAGGGAGGGATCGTCAACCTGGGTGAGAGTCTGAAGCTTCATATTTATCTGGACCATTCAGTAATCGAGGCTTTTGCAAATAAACAGAAGTTTCTGGCAACCAAAGTATACCCGACAAGAGACGATGCTTTAGGGATTCAGATATGGGGAGATGGAAATTCCAATGTGAAAAGCATGGAGATATGGAGCATGAATCCCTTTTATTAAGCAGCATATTTCTCAAAGGATATATAAAGGTTTTTAATAAACTTTTTGAGATGATATGTTTATAATACAAAACATCAAGCACTTGTAAACGTTTACGTAAACGATTTCTTTACACATATATTTTTATATGAGAGGACGTTATGTTGTTGATTCTTTCCGTATCGTCACAGCGAAACGATAACCTAGACTGTCTGGAAAACTCTTATGCCTCATTGAGCCAATACTATGGAAGGGGCTTTGAATGCGCGCTGGCATATTCTTGGTCTTTTCGGTACGAGCTCCGGTCTGGTCATTCTATCGGAAGTTGTTTGCAATCCGATAATGAATTCAGCTTTCTCTTGCTGGAGCAGAACCATGGGGTACGTGCTCTCGTACATTCGTGTCGAATCGAGGATGCCGCAACTTTGCTAAAGGATGAGCTTCGCGCTGCAAAACCGTCAATTTTAGAGCTGAAGTCGAGCTGTATTCCATGGGATACGAACTACAAGCGCCATGATACTCCCTACGAGCATGCCATTATTGCGACAGGCTGGGATTCCTTGACTGAAAGCTTCATTTGCACAGACAGCTGGTATGGCCGCGCGGAGGAGAAAGTGTCAGTTGAGGAATGGATCGGCGAACGTCTGCCGGTCACGACCTTTACGGTAATCGGGAAAGAATCTATGCCTGATGTTCGAGATTTACTAAGCAAATCTCTCAACCATTTTGAAAGGGAAAGCTGCGGCTCCGATCCGTTCTCAGACATGAGACACTTGGCCGAAGATATTCTCAGCATGGATATGAGTACAGAATTTAACGGCTATCTTCCGCTGCTGCCCCCCCTATGGGCCGCCAATGTCTAATAATATTTATACAATTAGTAATAATCGAAAGAAATTCAGCGTGTTTCTCAACTTTCTGTCCGAACAAGAATGGCATGGGAACAACGCGCTTAAAGAAGTAGCGGGCGACTTCAAGAACCTAGCCGAGAAATGGAAAATATTAACGGGTATGTTCTACAAGTCCTTCTACATCGGCACGGAAGACACCAGTCTGCTGAAACGTATCAGCTTAAAGGTGCAGGAGACTGCCGACTTGGAAAGGCAATTATACAAGTCGCTTACAGGAGTGCTGAAGTACGGACAAGCTGTTGGTCAGCAGAAACCTCTGCTAAGTCCTGATGTCACGAGATGTGAAACGTTGGATGTGGAAGAATGGTTCAACAACATAGCTTTCGGTTCGAAGATCGGCTGGTTCAATTCAAAATGCCGATTGTGGGCTGCCTATCAATGCTGGGGTCCGGGGAGTGGGGATGTCCTTTCGAAGCCTTGACCGTTCACTATGACGATATGGATTTCGAGCGAATTGCTGTTAAAATGACCGACTGGGAAGCAACGAAGCCGATGTTCGGCGAATTAAGGGCTTACACTGGCCGCTGCGCGAAAAAAGAGAATGGCGTTATTCATCCGCTTAAGCATGAGGTTAGCATTTATGCTTATCATTTCGAATTGTCCAAACGAAAAAAAATCCGATTCATCGAATTGCCTGATTGCCCAAACTTGCATGTATTCGCTCTGTCTGTCGGCTATTAAATTAATGAAGGAATGTTTCGATGATGAATAAAATGCTGCCTTTAAATATGAACACAGGCTTAGCTAACGACTGCTGGCATGTCTATCGACTGGCTCCGTTAATGACAGAGGAGCATAACAAGCCCTGGTTCATGGAAAGGTTTATCGAACTCGAGCTGGGATTCAGTCTTGGCGACCCCATCGATCAGTTCCGGTGTTTCTAGTACGGCTCGATAGGATTCCCTTGACATTCAACGGCAAAACGGACATCGCTGCGCTCCCGCATCCGGTAAAGACAGGATCCGTAGATGAGAAAGTGTCCCCAGAGGCCGGTAGTCATCTGATTATGGACCGTCTTTCACAAATCATGAACGATATACAAGGTGAAGATGAAGGATATGCTGAGCAGCCGATCCGAAGCGGAACCTTGGCCGATCAGGGTTTCGATTCGCTCGCTTTCATGCGTATGTTAATTAGAATCGAGACCGAATTCAGCCTCGAGCTTGAACGTGCGGATTGGGAAGAACTCAAATCTTCGACCGTGGAACAGATATCCGGCTATATTGCCGATCGTATTCATAGAATGGTGAACCTATGAAGGAGGATAAGGCGGGGATGGGAAAGTTACTACGGAATCGGTTTATGATCGGCATTTTGTTGTCCATGGCTTTCTTGCAGCTTGGTATTTGGGTTAGGAACTTTGCAGTTTTGTTGTTTGTTATGGAGCAGACGGACGGCAGTGCATAAGCCGTTTCTATGATTTCGGTTGCCGAATTTGCGCCTATATTTATTTTCTCCTTCATTGGAGGCGTATGGGCAGACCAATGGAACCCAAAAAAAACGATGGTCTTGTGCGATGTGGGCAGCGCGATCTCGGTTGCGTTCGTTCTGTTGGCCTTGCTGCTCGGAACATGGAAGGTCGTATTCTTGGCTACGCTGGTCTCTTCGATCTTGTCTCAATTTTCCCAACCATCGGGCATGAAATTGTTTAAGCAGCATGTGCCGGAGGATCAGCTACAGACGGGTATGTCTCTGTTCCAGTCCGTAATGGCCGTCTTTACGTTGATCGGCCCGGTACTGGGTACGCTGTTTTATTATCAATTCGGTGTTGAAATCGCCATCGGCATGGTTTCGATATGTTTCCTTCTCTCGGCAGCTGTCTTATCTATGCTACCTGCAGACGCTAAACACGACAAGATGAAGCTTTCGAACAGCATGAGAACCGAAATGGCGCAGGGACTGAATTATATCAAGGATAAGCGTATTTTGCTTTTGTTGGGAACATGCTTTTGCTTTACCGGTCTTGGTGTCGGGTTTATCCAACCCTTGGGTATCTTTCTCATCACGGAAAGACTCGGACTGCCAAAGGATTATTTACAGTGGCTGATGTCTTTGAACGGAACGGGGATGATTGTCGGCGGAGCCTTAACGGTAATGTTGAGCAAAGTGATGTCGGCCCGCTCCCTGCTCGCTGTCGGTTTGGCAGTAAATGGGGTATGTATGTCAGTATCAGGCTTGTCCATGTTATTGTGGCTTACGCTCTCTGCCCAATTTCTTATCGGTATGGTTACGCCCGGCTTTCAAGTTGCGGTCCAGACATTGATCTTAAAAAATACGGAGCAAGCGTATGTAGGTCGAGTAAACGGAATTCTGTCTCCTCTGTTTATGGGCTCAATGCTGATTACGATGAGCATGTCGGGATGGCTTAAGGAGCAATTGTCCGTTATGGTGATGTATCTGTTGGCAGGTGTATTTTTTGCGTTAGGACTGTTAATCATTACACCTCTGTTTCGAAAGGAACCGATTGCTGAGGCAGCGGGAGATTTTCTATGATCGGAAATTGCACGAATTCAATGTGGATAAGACCAAGTCCAGCCTTGATCTCAACGTAAGAAAAGGCATACAGGGCGGGATTGTCGATATGGCTGCTGATAGCCTGAGGCTTCATGTTTATCTGGATCATTCGGTAATTGAAGCTTACGCCAATAATCGGAAGTTGCTGGCAACCAAAGTATACCCGACAAGGGACGATGCACTAGGTATTCAGATTTGGGGGACAGGCGGTTTAATGGTGAAAAGCATGGAGATCTGGAGCATGGATTCCTTTTTTAGTGCAGCCGCGTACCGAAGTTGAGCAAGACGTTTCTTCCGAATTCACCGCTAACGGGTTATACCCGGAAGTGATGAAAATATAAATTGCAAGGAGGTTAAAGATTTATGAGTAACAGAAGGTTGGTTTCAAAGGTTTTGCTGATTGCCTTACTGCTCTCCTTTGTTCTTAGCAGTACATGGGGATTGGGCTTTGGGGTAACAAAAGTTTACGCAGAGCCGTTAACGGTTGACAATCCCGGGTTCGAAGACGGCAACCTAACCGGCTGGACAGTTGTTGAAGGCACCGCATTCGGCTCGAACAGCGTATCGGACGATACGACCTGGTGGGCAGAACAAATCCCTTATGAACAGGATGGAACCTACCATTTGAATGGTTGGGAGTATGCGGAGTCGGCAACGGGCATCCTTCGTTCATCGACATTCACGTTAGGAGGAAAAGGGTGGATCACGTTCAAAATGGGAGGAGGCAAACATTCGGATCTCATCCATATCGATATTTATAATGCCGATACGGAAGAGCTTGTTGCTAGCTATGGGAATTCTGAATTTGCAGATGTGAATTTTCCTAATATCAATCAGGGAATGCGGCTTGCCAACATGGTTCAGTATAAAGCCAAACTGTCGGAATATTTGGGACAAGATCTCTACATCGAGATTGTAGACAATGCAACCTCAGACTGGGGAGTCGTGTTTGCGGATTCATTCCATACGTATCATACAACTCCTCCGAGCAGCAGTGTTATGGCAATAAATCTGGTAGAAACAACTCCGAATACAGTAAAAAACGCGGGTTTTGAGACAGGCGATATGACAGGCTGGACCATCATTGACGGAACCGCATTCGGCTCGAACAGCGTATCGGACGATACGACCTGGTGGGCAGAACAAATCCCTTTTGAACAGGATGGAACCTATCACCTGAACGGTTGGAAGAATGCGGAGTCGGCTACCGGCAGGGTGCGTTCCTCGACATTTGAGCTGGACGGCACAGGCTGGATTACGTTCAAAATGGGCGGAGGCAAACGCTCAGACCTGATGCATCTCGACATCTATAATGCGGATACGAAGGAATTGCTGGCGAAGTACGGGAATTCCGAATTTGCCGATATTAACTTCCCGAATATCAATCAGGGGATGCGCCTTGCGAATATGGTTCAATATAAAGCCGATTTAACTGCCTACATCGGTGAAAAACTTTTCATTGAAATCGTAGATAACGCCACCTCGGATTGGGGAATCCTGTTTGCGGATTCTTTCTTAACCTATCACGAAAGCGCACCCTCCGGCGTTGCCGCAATCAATCTCTATGATGCGACTCCAAAAACGATCAAAAACCCGAACTTTGAAAAAGGCGACTTCGCTGGATGGACGGTTGAAGGAACTGCCTTTGCGGTGTCGGATGCGGATACGTACGGGGTGGAGCAATATTCGTTTAATCAGGTTGGCGACTATCATGTTTGGGGATTTGCCGGACCTAATCAGGAAGCGGGGACGGGAAAACTGACCTCGTCAACGTTTAAGCTCTCGGGCAACGGAGAAATCAACTTCTTGATTGCCGGGGCAAGCGATATAGAAGACCTTTATGTCGCATTGGTTAAAGAGTCGGATGACAGCATTCTGTTCCAAGAGACAGGCCCCGCGCTTGCACAGTTAGAGGGCTATGTCAGAAAAACTTGGGATGTAGCCGATTATATTGGAGAGAAGGTACGTATCGAAGTTGTAGATAACTCGACAACGGAACATATCAATGTCGACGATTTCCAGGTCTATCAAATCGGGGGAGTCGTAGAGTGGTCGTTTGATGACGGCACGGGCAAAACCGCGCTGGATTCCGTCGGCGATAAAGAAGACGACATCAATCATGTGTTTAATCAAGCAAGGTATAAAGAGCCTACAGATCCGTTATGGCGCACAAACGGAGTCGAAGGCGGTTCGCTAATGTTGGACGGCTATTCCAACTGGATTATTCGCGATAACGAAAAAGTGGAGCAGTTGACGGATGCGTTGACCATCGAAGCTTGGGTTGCGCCAAGAGCTTACGAGTGGGGTGATCAATCGAAATTATCGGCTATCGTCAATCAGTACAACGAGGAAACCCGGGAAGGGTACATTCTCGGCATGTACAGGCACGGTTCCTGGTCGATGCAGGTAGGAGTCGGCGGACAATGGGTCGAAGCATGGGTGACAGAGCATCCACTGGAGAAGTTCAAGTGGAATCATATCGTCGCTACATTCGACAAGGAAGATTCCGTCATCAAGCTGTATTTGAACGGGGAAGAAGTAGCTTCGGAAGTAACGCCGGAAGGATATCCCATCACGCGTTCCTCCGAGGATCTCGTTATCGGGCTTAATAATCAAGCGTTTGAAATGGTGGGTGTATTTCACACCAACGTATTCTGCGGCTTGATTGATGAAGTGAAAATATTGAATAAAGCGTTAAGCGCCCAAGAAGTTGCGGATGCTTACGGGTACTATTTGGATATTAATGATGACGAGATTCCTGAAATTTCGGCAGCCGATATTGATTTGGATCCAAGCTTGTATGACGGAGACTTGCACAGACCGCAATATCACTTGATGCCTCCAGGCAACTGGACCAACGAAGCGCATGCGCCATTTTTCTACAACGGCAAATACCACTTGTTCTATCAGCACAATCCGATTGGACCCTACTGGCATCAAATTCACTGGGGACATTGGGTAAGTGAAGATATGGTTCATTGGGAAAATGTAAGACCGGCGCTTGCTCCTGAAGCGGGGACGCTTGATCCTGACGGAGCTTGGTCAGGCAGCGCTACAATCGACGAGAACGGTGCGCCTGTAATATTCTATACGGCAGGAAACAACTCCGTATCGCCGGATCAACGGACAGCGATAGCAACGCCGGCAGATTTGAACGATCCTTATCTGAAGGAATGGGTTAAATATCCGACCCCTGTTACGCTGCAGGAAGACGGGGGCATATTCGGGGAATTCAGGGATCCCTATGTATGGTACGACAGCGATACGGAAAAGTATTACCAGCTCGTATCAACCGGAATGGAGGATCTCAGCAGCGGAACCGCGTTTGTGTACGAATCGGACGATAAAATCAATTGGGACTATAAAGGTCCGATTTATTTAAGTGACAGAGCACTGTATCCAGAGCTGGGAACGGTATGGGAATTGGCGGTACTTCTGCCGCTGGGCAAAGACAGCCAGAACAATGACAAATTTATCTTTATAGTTAACCCGCATGAGAAAGAATCGCATACCGGCTCGCCATATTTGCAAAGAGACGTTGAGGTCATGTACTGGCTCGGAACTTGGGACAGGGACAACTATAGGTTTATTCCGGATCAAGCTGCACCAACCAGAATCGATGTTGGCGACAGCTTGCTGACTGCGGAATGCGGCTTTATCGCTCCGGATGGAAGAGTCATCATGTTCAATATGTTCCAGGGCGGCAGAACCTCGCAATCGGAGTATGAATCCGGCTGGGCGCATCATGCTGCATTGCCGGTGACGTTAAGCTTGGATGCCAATGACGAGTTGAAAGTAGAACCTATCGAGGAGCTGCAGTCGCTTAGAGGGGATAAGATTGTTGACTTCACCAATAAAACCAAGGCGGAAGCAAACGATCTGATTGATGAAGTCCAAAGCGATATGCTTGAAATCAAAATGGAAATCGATCCGCTTTCGGCCGATAAATTCGGGTTGAAAGTGCGCGTTTCACCGAATGAAGAAGAAGAGACACTGATTTATTACGATTTAACGAATGAAACCTTTAATGTAGACAGAACGAATTCAAGCGTCGATCCGGATGTCCGATCCTATGGCATTCAAGGGGGATATGTGGATCTGGACGGCGAAGATCTGATACTTCATATTTTCCTTGACCGCTCTGCGGTCGAAGCATTCGCGAACTACAAGAAGAAACTGAGTACACGTGTATATGTAGGAAGATATGATTCGCTCGGACTGAAAGTATGGTCGGACAGTGCGATTACGGTCAAGTCCATGGAAATATGGGAAATGGAATCGCCCATGGGCAATGGAGACGTAGTTCCGGTATATGTCCCGGATGACTGGGATAATACCGTATATAACGATATTACCGAATTGACGAACCATGATTTCGCTGCGGGTGATTTGACGGGTTGGACTGTCGTTAGCGGTTCCGCATTCTCCAATGGTCACGTAACGGATCAACAGTATTGGAATCCCGTCCATATTGATATTCATCATTTCAATGCTTCTCAAAGAATACCAGGGGATAATCATTTGTGGGGCTTTAAGGATTCCGCCGGGGGAGACAGCTTGACGGGCGTTTTGAAATCACAAAACTTTACACTGGGCGGCAACGGCAAGATCGACTTCCTGACAAGCGGAGGCCGTGACATCGATAAGTTGTATGTCGCGCTTGTAAGGGTGTCCGACGGTGTCGAGTTATTTAAGCAAACTGGATTTAACTATGAGGTCTATCAAAGAATTGTATGGGATGCATCGGCGTATGTTGGTCAGGAACTGTACGTTAAAGTTGTTGACAACAGTACAGGCGGATTCGGACACATTAATCTCGATGATGTAAACATTCCGGTTCAGGTCCCTTAATTTGGATAGATCGAGCAGCCGATAAGAAGCGAGCCTTGGCTAAGCCAGGGCTCGCTTCGCTCGACTTCATGTGTCTTTTGGTTAGAATCGAAACCGAGTTCGGGAGGATACGACGGGGATGGGAAAGTTACTGTGGAATCGGTTTATGATCGGGATTTTGTTATCCATGGCTTTTTTGCAGCTCGGTATCTGGGTCAGAAACTTTGCGGTTTTGTTGTTTGTTATGGAGAAGACGGACGGCAGCGCGTTAGCCGTATCTATGATATCGGTTGCCGAATTTGCGCCTATATTTATTTTCTCCTTCATTGGAGGCGTATGGGCGGATCGATGGAGACCCAAAAAAACGATGGTCTTGTGCGATGTGGGCAGCGCGATCTCGGTCGCGTTCGTTCTGATGGCCCTGCTGCTCGGCACATGGAAGGTAGTATTCTTGGCTACGCTGGTCTCTTCGATCTTATCTCAATTTTCCCAACCATCGGGCATGAAATTGTTTAAGCAGCAAGTGCCGGAGGATCAACTTCAGACGGGAATGTCACTGTTCCAGTCCGTATTGGCCATCTTTACGTTGATCGGCCCGGTACTGGGTACGCTGTTTTATTATCAATTCGGTGTTGAAATCGCTATCGGCATGGTTTCGATTTGTTTCCTTCTATCGGCCGCTGTCTTATCTATGCTGCCTGCAGACGCTAAACACGACAAGATGAAGCTATCGAACAGCATGAGAACCGAGATGGCGCAGGGCCTGCATTATATCAAGGAAAAGCGTATTTTGCTTTTGTTGGGAACATGCTTTTGCTTTACCGGTCTTGGTGTCGGGTTTATCCAACCCTTGGGTATCTTTCTCATCACGGAGAGACTCGGATTGCCGAAGGATTATTTACAGTGGCTGATGTCTTTGAACGGAACGGGGATGATTGTCGGCGGAGCCTTGACGGTAATGTTGAGCAAAGTGATGCCGGACCGCTCTCTGCTAGCTGTCGGATTGGTTGTCAATGCGCTGTGTATGGCGGTTTCAGGTCTGTCGACGTTGATATGGCTTACTCTATCGGCTCAATTTCTCATCGGCATGGTTACGCCTGGCTTTCAGGTTGCGGTTCAGACTTTGATCTTGAAAAATACGGAGCAAGCTTACGTCGGTCGAGTGAACGGCATCCTGTCTCCTCTGTTTATGGGCTTAATGCTGATTACAATGAGCATGTCGGGATGGCTTAAGGAGCAATTGTCCGTTATGGTGATGTATCTCTTGGCCGGTGTATTTTTTGCGATCGGATTGCTGGTTATTACGCCTTTGTTCCGCAAGGAACTGTTGGCTGAGGAGAAATCAACCTTTTTCTGAAATTCATTTGGATTAACTTCTGCATAGTCAAATAGGATCGAGAGGATGAAGTTTTAGTATTGACAACAGAACAAATTGAAAGATATAATGAAAAAGAAAACGATTACGTAAACGTTTACAAAAAGGGTGAGTATCGTGCGTAAAGGTATCATAGAGGTGGCTAGTGCAGCAGGAGTATCTATTGCGACCGTATCTCACGTCATTAATAATACCCGTTTTGTCTCGGAAGAAACTAAACGGAAAGTATTTCGCGCAATGGAGGAACTTGATTACAGACCCAATTCAGTCGCCAGAAGTTTACGCAGTCAAAAATCAAACACCATTGGCTTGGTTGTGCCGATTCTTCCTTCAGATACATCCAACTTCTTTTTCATGACGGTCGCTCAGGGAATTCAAAACACGCTAAAGAAGCATGGTTACCACCTGCTCTTAAGTAATAACACAACGGAAGAACTTGAAGACGAGAAAGAACAAATCAAATTGTTCAATTCCAAGTTAATCGATGGGTTGATTATAGCTTCGATAGCAGAGGAAGTGGAATATTTAAACGATATAGTCGGTACGGATTACCCTGTAGTTTTCATTGATCGAAGACCGAAAGGGTACGGCGGAGATTGTATATTGGCAGACGGGTATGGCGGTTCCTATAATGCCGTTCAAACTCTGATTCAAAAGGGCCATAGCAGAATAGGTTTAATTACGGGAGAGCTTGGAATCACAACAAGCAATGAACGTTTCGAAGGATATAAGAACGCTTTAGCAGACAATGGGATTACATTCGATTCCTCGATGATCAGGGTGGCGGAATCCAGTTATGAAAGCGGATACGAAAGTGCAAGAGATCTGCTAAATATACATCGAATTACAGCTCTATTCATCGCTAACAATGTGTTAACGATGGGGGCGATGGGGTATATTCAAGAACGTCAGCTGAAAGTGCCGGAACAGCTTGCCATTATTGGATTCGATGATTATGATTGGACCAAAATAACGACACCTCCGCTCACTGTGATCAGGCAGCCCTCCTACGAGCTTGGAGAAAAGGCCGCAGAGATTATATCCTTGAGAATAAATGATAAGAGAGTCGGAAAATATGAGGAATATCGTTTGGCTACCTCATTGGTAATGAGGAGTTCATGCTAGTTGATGCATGCTATTCATAGAGTTAATTAAGCTTTCTTTTATTTATCCATAGGAAAAACGTTTACGTAAACGTTTTACAAGAAATTGGAGGGAAACATCATGGCTCTAGCGGAAGAACAGCGCTTTACGAGTAGGAAAAAATCTAACAAGTGGATACAAATCAGAGCGAATTGGGAACTTTATGTCTTACTAGCATTCCCGTTAGCGTATTTCTTCATTTTCAGATATATGCCGATGTACGGAGTTCAGATCGCATTTAAAAATTTTATTCCTTCCCAAGGAATATGGGGCAGCGAATGGATCGGTTTTGATCATTTTCAACGTTTTTTTGATTCTTATAACTTTGTGCAAGTTCTTAAAAACACGGTGTTTCTAAGCTTGCTGCTTCTGCTCATTGCCTTTCCAATTCCTATCATCATAGCCATCATGTTGAATCAAGTGGGTCATCAAAAGATCAAACGTTTTATTCAAACCGCTATTTATGCTCCCTATTTTATTTCAACTGTTGTTCTTGTCGGTATGGTGTTTGTGTTTTTATCTCCGAATAGCGGTCTTGTCAACCATATTATTGTTGCTTTTGGCGGAGATCCGATATTGTTCATGGCGCAGTCGGAATGGTTTAGGCCATTGTATATCTTTTCCGATGTATGGCAGAACACAGGCTTTGCTTCTGTCATCTATTTGGCGGCGTTAGCCGGTATCGATCCTCATTTACACGAGGCGGCAGTGGTTGACGGTGCCAACAAGTGGCAAAGGATCAGACACATCGATCTACCCGGAATTGCTCCGACCATTACGATCCTTTTTATATTAGCCATAGGAAACCTGATGAATATCGGTTTTGAGAAAGCGTTCCTAATGCAGACTGATATTAATGTAGATACATCTGAAATCATTCCTACCTATGTTTATAAAATGGGGATTCAGCGAGCGGAATACAGTTTCTCGGCGGCGGTGGGGTTGTTTAATGCACTGATCAATCTAGTCTTGCTAATCGTTGTTAACAGAACAGTTAAGAGATTGAATGGTACGAGTTTATTCTAAAGCGGGGTGAGAAAAGACAATGTTGTCCTTGAAGAGAAAATCAAGCAGTGATATATGGTTTGAAATTACTAATTACGCACTTCTAATCGGCTTCACTCTTATGATCGTCTATCCGCTTTATTTTATTATCATAGCTTCCTTTAGCGACCCTAACCGGATCTATGAAGGGGATGTCTGGTTGTGGCCGCGGGATATCACCTTCGAAGGATATCAACGTATTTTCGGAGACAGTGCGATTTGGATAGGCTATAAAAATTCCATTCTATATGCAGCATTGACAGCAATCATCGGCACAACTCTTGCGATAATGGCTGCTTATCCTTTGTCACGCAAAGATTTGTATGGCCGCAACGTATTCATGCTTTACTTTGTGATTACTTTGTTCTTCAACGGGGGTCTTATACCCACCTATTTGTTGGTAAGGCAGTTGCATTTGATGGATACGATTTGGGCCGTGGTTCTTCTTTCTGCAGTAGATGCATTTGTAATCATCATTGCCAGAACCTTCTTCCAGTCCCTTCCAGAAGAGCTGCGCGAAGCAGCCAACATTGACGGGTGTACGAACATTCGATACATTTGGAGCTTTGTACTCCCCTTGTCGAAGCCGATTATTGCCGTACTTGTGTTGTTCGCCGTTGTGAGACAGTGGAACGGGTTTTTCGATGCACTGATTTATTTGGATGATAGCAACAAGTATCCGCTGCAGCTCATATTGCGCAATATTCTTATCCAGAATCAACCAACCGGGAACTTGGTCGACGATATTCAAACGGCTCTCGCGAGACAAAGAATTTCGGAATTGATCAAATACGGCGTCATTATCATCGCTGCACTTCCGCTCTTGATCCTGTATCCATTCTTACAGCGTTACTTCGTTCAAGGCGTATTTATCGGATCGGTCAAAGGCTGATGTCTGATACGGTACAGTTGACTATTGGAGGGAGGTGGTTGCAGGAATAAGAATGAGGAGTAATTAAGAGGCTTTAACTAGAGTGTTCTTGCAATTAGTTAATTAATTGGGGAGGTTGTTCAATTGAAAAAGAAGTTTAACGTATTACTAGCAATGATTATGGTTTTGACGTTGGTTCTGGCTGCATGTAGTAATAATATTAAACCCGAAGCAGAGGCCAGTGATTCCCCTGCTCCTGTAGAGGCAAGTGAAAGCGCAACCGCAAGCGAAAGCACATCTTTATTTCCGCTAAAAGAGGCATTGACCTTGAAAGCGGTTTCCCCAAGACCTCCGCTTGCTCCCAGCGACTTCAACACTCAGCCGCTCATGAAACAAATCGAGCAAATGACGAACGTTCATATTGAATGGGACACGATCGTTGAAACGGACTTTATAGCGAAACGAAATCTGCTTCTGGCTAGCGGCAATCTGCCGGATCTGTTCTTCGGATCACGGTTTTCAGATACCGAGCTTGTGAAATATGGTAAAGACGGCACGATCATTCCATTGAACGACCTGATTGATAAGCATATGCCGAACTTAAAAGGGATCTTCGAGATTCGCCCAGATATCAAAGCGTCCATTACAGCTCCTGATGGCAACATCTATGCATTGCCATCTGGTGAAGAAATGGGCTCCGGTCAAGAAGAAATCGGTGCGAACCCGGACTTCCTATACATCAACCAAGACTGGCTCGATGCACTTAAGTTAGAAATGCCTACAACGATGGACGAGTACACTGCTGTTTTGAAAGCGTTCAAAACGCAAGACCCGAACGGCAACAAGAAAGCTGACGAAATACCGCTTACTTATATCGATAATTTCTGGACCGGAGACATCGGAGTATTGTATGGCGCATTCGGTGTACCTGACAAAACGCATCGTCCAAACAACCCTACGTACATCGATCACTTGAACGTAGATAACGGTAAAGTATCCTATTCTGCAATGCAAGACGGATATAAGGAAGCTACTGCCTACTTACACCAATGGTTTAAAGAGGGTCTGGTTGACCTTGAAGCTTTCACTCACGATTACGGCAGCTATTTCGCGAGAGGCAAAACGGAAGTTGAAACCATAGGCTCTATGATCTGGTGGGATAAAAACGACGTTGCTGGCGAGGAAAGAGGAGCACATTGGAAGCTAGTTCCTCCGTTCAAGGATATGGTTATTAAATGGAACAGTGGCGGCGGTTTAGCAAGAGATGGTTCTGCTATCACCAAAGAAAACAAAAACCCTGAACTGACTGCCGCATGGTTGGATACCATGTATGAGCCAGTTATAGCTGCTCAGATACGCTTCGGGCCGATCGGCGTCTGGTACGATCAAGATGCAAACGGTAAGCTCACTCAGAGAAAAGTAGATAATCCAGGTGAAACGAGACAATCGACATCGGTCTCTAACGGCATTGGTCTTCTATTGGCTGACTTTACAGACAAAGTAGACTATATGGAAGCGCGTGGAGCGCAAAGAGTTAAAGACAGCGTAGAGATGTATGTACCCAAAATGCAAAAAGAGAAGTTCCCGAACATTTTCTTTAATGAAGATGAATTGAAGGTTATCGAACGTCTGAAACCGGATATCTCAGCATACACGAACAAAATGCGTGCGAAATGGTTGCTGGGCGGCGGCGTGGAAAAAGATTGGGATGAATTCCAAGCTACTCTGAAGAAAATGGGTATCGAAGAGCTGTTGGCTGCCCATCAAAGCGGATATGATCGTTACCTGGCAGCACAGAAGTAAAATGATAAGCCGGAGCAGGTACTTGGCTGCTCTGGCTTGTCTCCCATTATGAGTTATAGACACCGGAGGGAGTATATAATGCCAAGCAATATAGGAGAAAATCTACCATTCCCAATGGCTCATTGGCTTTTTGATGAAGGGCAGGGCAATACAACGAAAGAATCAATAAAAGGCATCGAAGATCAAATCCAGTTTGCATTAAGCAAGGGTCGATTTCAACCGCCATTAAATCCGATTTGGAGTAATGGGATTTCCGGGAAAGCACTCTTGTTTGATGGGTACTCTACCTATATTCAACGTCCTTCCTCCGAAGTAACACAGCCTGTTGATGCGTTGACAATAACGGCTTGGATCGCGCCCCGAACGTATGATTTCGGAGCTGAGCAACGGTTGTCCGCTATCGTGAATCAACATAATAAAGAATGGTGTCAGGGTTATATTTTTGGACTATATAGACATGGTTCCTGGTCGTTACAGCTTGGTCTTGACCACGAGTGGGTGGAGGTGTGGTCGTACGAGCATCCGATTCCTCTCAATCAATGGTCCTTTGTTGCGGCAACCTATGATAAAGCTTCAGCTATGCTGAAACTGTATTTAAACGGCTCTGAAGTCGCATCGCATAACCTATCAAAACCTGCTAGCATCACCCCTTTTAACGGTGACTTTCTCATTGGCCGGAACAATAATGGAATGAATCTGGCAGAGTCATTTACGATGAATAATTATAACGGAATGATGGATGAGCTTGTCTTATATAACTGCGCATTGAGCGCTAGTCAAATATCAACAGCATATCACTCATACCTTAAACCATATGGAGGAGAAATTCCGGTTCTACCGCCGGAGGATCTAGTGCAAATTCGACAGCTTCGTGCTGACGATCGGCATCGGCCTCAATATCATCTGAGCGCTCCGGAACATTGGATGAACGAACCGCATGGACCCATCTACTTCAACGGACAGTACCATTTGTTCTATCAATACAACCCGCAAGGACCCTTCTGGCATTACATTCATTGGGGACACTGGGTTAGTGATGACCTTGTACATTGGCGCGATCTTCCACCTGCTTTATCTCCGGAACGGGATATAGATCCAGATGGAATCTGGTCCGGCAGCGCTTCATATGATGAGTTTGGTAATCCGGTTTTATTTTATACGGCAGGTAATTTAGCCGCATCCCCGAACCAGAGTGTGGGAATGGCAAGAAGCACATACCCATTGGACGGAGACAATGATCTAAAGCAATGGGTGAAGCACCCAGTCCCGATTGTTGTTCAAGAGCAAGGAATCGGATTGTTCGGCGAATTCCGCGATCCATTCGTCTGGAAGGAAGATGACCAATGGATCATGCTGGTGGGAACCGGAGCAGTCCCCGAAGGAAACGGCGGTACGGCGGTAGTTTATACCTCTGGCAATTTGATGGATTGGGATTATCGCGGTCCGTTATATATTAGTGATTATCATAAATACCCATCCCTAGGAACCGCATGGGAGCTTCCTGTGCTGCTCCCCCTCAAACGAAATAACGAGAATACGGGAAAGCATATCTTTCTGATCTGTCCATGGGGTCCAGGAGCGAAGGTTGAAGTCATTTATTGGATTGGAACATGGGATAACACAAACTGCAGATTCATTCCTGATCATGAAGAGCCGCAGCTGATCGATGTGGGTGATTTCCATTTTACCGGACCGAGCGGAATGGTTGATCCTCGAACAGGACGTACTATTCTCTTTACCATTGCACAAGGGGAGCGTACTCCAGAAATCGATTACGATTGCGGTTGGTCTCATGGCGCTGGTATGCCAGTCTCTCTGACTTTGCGGGACGATGGCAGATTAGGTGTTCAACCGATCGCAGAAATAAACCGATTAAGGGGGCGACAATTACTTTCATTGAATAATAAAAACATGAATGAGGTTAATCAACTTCTAACAGACATTCATGGCGATATGCTGGAAATCATGATCGAATTTCAACCTATTACGGCTGCAAAGTATGGTATATCCCTTCGCCGTTCCCTTGAAGGAGAAGAAGAATCGATTATTTATTACGACCAGACCGAACAACAATTGTGTGTGAACAGAGAAAAAACGACGTTGGATCTCCGAGAAAGAACGAATGGCGTTCAACGCGGAAGTCTTCAACTGAATGGAGAATTATTAAAGCTGCACATTCTTCTGGATAGGTCGCTGATTGAAGCCTATGCGAACGGATTGAAGAGCCTCACAACTAGAGTTTATCCGTCTAGAATGGATGCTAATGGGTTAAAGCTATGGAGCGATGGAGAAATGCAAATCTTGTCTTTGGAAATCTGGGAAATGAATTCAGCATTCCAAGAGACCAAGCTACCTCAGAACTGAATGAGAAAATGATTATTCTTGACAAAAATTTACGGTAAAGCATACAATTTTAAAAACATACGTAAACGTTTTTATGAAAGTGTGGTGACTAACATTCATGGCAGATATTAAACAAGTAGCTGAACGTGCCGGTGTTTCCATAGCAACTGTGTCGCACGTTGTTAATAATACCCGGTTTGTATCCGATACCACCAAGTCTAAAGTACAACGTGCCATGAAGGAGCTGAATTATCAGCCGAATTCCGTAGCAAGCAGCCTTCGAAGCCAGAAGACCAATACGATCGGCTTGATAGTTCCCATTCTTCCTTCTGATACATCCAACTTCTTTTTCATGACAGTGGCTCAGGGCATCCAGAATGAATTGAAAAAGAATGGTTATCATCTGTTGCTTAGTACCAATACGACGGAAAATATTGAAGATGAAAAAGAACAAATTCGGTTGTTCAACTCCAAACGAATTGATGGTCTGATCATTGCCCCTATTGCTGAAGAAATGAGTTACTTGAATGATCTTGTTACCAAGTACCCTGTTGTGTTTATCGACCGACGGACGAAAGGGTATGCAGCGGATTGCGTTCTTGCCGACGGATATGGCGGATCATACCAAGCAGTAAAAACTCTTATCGATAAAGGCCATTGTGATATTGGGTTGATTACGGGAGGTCTTGGAATTACAACAAGCGATGATCGTTTGAGCGGATACCGAAAAGCGTTGGAAGACCACCAAATCCCTTTCGACCCTGCCAAGGTGAAAGTAGCTCGCTCCACGTTTGAAAGTGGATATGAAAGCGCGAGAGAAATGCTAAATGAACACGAAGTTACTGCCTTGTTCATTACCAACAACGTGTTAACCATGGGTGCAATGGGATATTTACAAGAGAAACAAATTCGAATTCCAGATGAACTGTCAGTAATCGGATTTGACGATTACGATTGGACCCGGATTACCTGCCCGCCCCTAACCGTTATCAGGCAGCCGTCTTATGAGTTAGGAGAAAAGGCAGCAAAAGTGTTGCTGAGTAAAATTAAACAAAAAACACAGAAATGCAAAGAGTACTGCTTAGACACGACATTAGTCATGAGAGGTTCGTGCTGAATAGGGGAGATAAAATTTGTTAACTACAGCATCCTATAAAGAAACGTACCGCCCGCAATATCACTATTCGCCTCCGAGCCAGTGGCTGAACGATCCTAACGGAATGGTATTTTACGAGGGTGAATATCATTTGTTTTATCAATATCATCCGGAGAGCAACCTGTGGGGTCCCATGCATTGGGGACATGCGGTGAGCACGGACTTAGTAACGTGGGAGCATCTTCCAATTGCTCTGAAGCCTGATCATAACGGATTTATCTTCTCCGGAAGCGCGGTGGTGGATTGGAAGGATAGCACCGGTTTCTTCGAAGGTGGAACCGGTCTTGTAGCGATATTCACGCATGAGGATACGAACCCGGAAACCGGTAGTTCTAGACAACGCCAAAGCTTGGCCTATAGTCGGGATAAGGGCAGAACCTGGACCATGTACAAGGGAAATCCGGTTTTGGAGGATTCAAGGTTTATTGATTTTCGAGACCCTAAGGTGTTCTGGGATGAACCGAGGCAACGTTGGGCCATGCTCCTTGTCGCAGGTGATAGAGTAATCATTTACAGCTCTCCTAACTTAGCGGATTGGACGCTCTGCAGTGAATTCGGGGAACATGAGGGGTCCCACTCAGGAGTGTGGGAATGTCCCGATTTGTTCGAGTTGCCAGTTGACGGCAAAGAGAAATATTCCAAATGGGTACTTATTGTCAGTATCGGCGATCATCCGGGTTTCCCGGAAGGTTCAAGAACCCAGTACTTTATAGGTTCGTTCGACGGCACGCGATTCGTGAATGATCACTCACCTGATACTCTGCTATGGCTGGATCACGGCAGAGACAATTATGCGGGAGTAACTTGGTCTGATATTCCGGATCGAGATGGGCGCAGGCTGCTTATCGGTTGGATGACGAATTGGAAATATGCGAGGGCTACACCCACCGACGTGTGGAGAGGTTCGATGACCATTCCTCGTGAATTGGAGTTGAAGGCAACAAGCGAAGGACTCCGTCTTATGCAGAAGCCGATCAAGGAGCTCAGAGCACTTCGAGAGCCGATTTTTGAATTGCAAAATAAGAATGTTCAACAGGGTATGAACCCCCTGCAGGAAGTAAGAGGCGATAGTCTAGAGATTGAGGCTGAGATTGAACTCCAGAATGCAGTTGAATTTGGTTTCAAGGTAAGAATGTCCGACAAGGAAGGTACTGTCATCGGCTTCGAAGCAGAGAAAGGAACACTTTTCATCGATCGGTCTCATTCTGGTGTAACAGATAGTATTCATGAGCAATTTTCTTGCCGACACGATGCAAGAATAAATCCGTTAAATAATAGGATCAAGGTGCACATTTATGTGGACTGGTCATCAATTGAGGTATTTGCGAACGAGGGCGAAATCGTAATGACTGATCTTATATTTCCTGATCCGGGCAGCAGAGGCTTGGAGTTTTACGCACAGGGCGGAAGCGTTAAGATCACATCCCTTCATGTATATCGTTTGCGGTCAATCTGGTAGATAATGTGTATTAAAGAACCGGAGCGAGCTTTTATTTTCTCTTGCTCCGGTTCGATTTACGGCTTATAAAAATGACTCATATAAGAAGACGGCGGCTCCCCAAGCGTTTTCTTAAACACCCTGCTGAAATAGTAGGGATTACGGTAACCGAGCCGTTCGCTTATTTCGGATATATTCATGGAGGTGCTGTGCATCAGATGGATGGCTTTATTCATCCTAAGTTTCGTATGGGCTTCGACGATGCTATGCCCAGTAATCTTCTTGAAAGTCGCCGATAGGTAACTGTAATTCAGCTTGACGCAAGCGCTCAATTGCTTGGAGTCAAAGTCCTCTTCCGCATGCTCAGTCAGATACCCCATAACTCTCCCCGCAATCGTATTTGTTTTTCCTGCCGTTTTCTTATCCGAATTAGTCAAGCTAGCTTGCTGCAGCTCCAGAAATAACCGGTAGACTTGAAGGCTGATCAACGTCATTCCGTTTTCTCGGGGGGTACCATAGTCCTCCAATAACATCTGCAAACTGTTTTCCAACGTTAGGTGAACGGCAGACGTTCCGTGCTTGGGCATTACAAACCTGTATTGATATTGATCGGGGAAGTAGTAGTCTAGTTCGGTCATGGGCAAATGATCACTGTAGGAGATACGTTCGTCGACGACTGAGTTGAAGTGAATCCAATACCAAGTTGTCCCAGGAAGCGTCAAAGGCCGTCCCCAGTGATGCCGTCCCTTTTTCAGAAACAAATGCTCCATCTCGCCTACGAAGTATTCCGTTCCTTCCTCGATGACTTGCATTCTTCCTTTGGTTACGAACAGGAATACATCGAAATCAAGAATGCGATCGTGGTGAGTGTAAATTCCGTCGGTTCGGTTTTTACCGATATCTCTGACAAGCGGAAATCGATCGGCGGTAAGAGAAATGGATAAGTCCTGCATTAAATACACCCTCCCCCTTCGAAATCTTAATTCGATTATAACCCAAAAAAAGTATATGTAACATGCGTGACCGTGCATTTATCCTCGCTCTAGAAAGGGCTAAAATACACCTCATAAGCAATAATATGGAGGGTGTTTGTATGAACACGATAAGGATGTCCGAATATTCAATGGGTCAGGTCCGATTATCGGAAGGTCCGCTGAAAGCGCGGTTTGAACTCAATAAGCAGTATGTCATGAGCTTAACCAATGAGAATCTGCTTCGTAATTTCTATCTGGAAGCCGGTCTTTGGAGTTATAGCGGCAATGGCGGGACGACAAGCGCAACGACAACGAGCATGGACGGTCCGGAAAACTGGCATTGGGGCTGGGAGTCCCCAACCTGCGAGCTCAGGGGCCATATGATGGGACACTGGTTATCCGCGGCCGCCAGAATCTACGCGCAAACCGATGACCAACTCGTTAAGGCGAAAGCCGATTATATCGTTAAGGAATTAGCGCGCTGCCAGGAGGCTAACGGGGGAGAGTGGCTTGCCGCGTTTCCGCAATCCTACATGCATAGAATGGCTAACGGCAAATGGGTTTGGGCGCCTCATTACACCGTACACAAGCTGCTCATGGGGCTTGGCGAAATGTACACAATCGCTAAGAACGAGCAGGCGCTTGCGATCATGATCGGTACGGCTTCCTGGTTCCATAGATGGACCGGTGAATTTACTCGGGAACAAATGAATGATTTACTCGATATGGAAACCGGCGGAATGCTTGAGACTTGGGCGGATTTATATGAAATTACCCGAGACCCGAAGCATCGCGAACTGATCGAGCGATATGACAGGCGACGGTTCTTCGATGCGCTTATAGCGGGTGAAGACGTCCTTACTAACAAACATGCGAATACGCAGATTCCCGAAATATTAGGAGCGGCAAGAGCTTGGGAAGTGACCGGAGATATTCGATATAGGGAAGCGGTCGAAGCTTTCTGGAGAAGCGCGGTCACTGATCGGGGGATTTCGTGCACCGGCGCGGGAGACGACGCCGAGCTGTGGATGCCTCCGGGCCAATTCGCGGAACGAATGGGCGTAGGGCAGGAGCATTGCTGCAATTACAACATGATGCGGCTGGCCCATGTTCTATACCTTTGGACGGGTGATCCTTTATATGCGGATTATTGGGAAAGAAGGTTCTACAATGGGGTTCTCGCCCAACAACATGGAGAGACGGGCATGATCTCTTACTTTCTAGGAATAGGAGCAGGAAGCCGCAAAAAATGGGGATCGGCGACGCAGCACTTCTGGTGCTGCCACGGTACGCTCATTCAGGCAAACGCCTCCTATGAACAACAAATTTATTTAGAGGATGAATACGGAATCACAGTAAGCCAGTGGCTTCCATCAAGCGTCAAATTCAAACGGGGAGAAGCCTTGATTGGCCTCGATCTGCAGCAAGACGGACAAAATGGCGTTTATCCTCTGAATGCATGGAACGTAGAGGGCATGAACACGATCACGAAGGTAAACACTCCGCCGATTTCTGCTCATCGTCCCGATCGATTCGTTTACAACATAAATGTAACTTGCGATATTGAAACGGAATTCACCCTAAAGTTAAGACTTCCGTGGTGGTTGAAGGGGAAACCGATCATAACGGTAAACGGAGTTCCGGTCATCGGATCTTTTAAGCCATCCGCTTTCGTAGAAATTCACAGAACATGGAGCAACAGGGATAAGGTGAGCGTCGAATTACCTAAGGAGCTTACAGTCGAACCGCTTCCCGGTCTTCCGGATCGGGTGGCTTTCATGGACGGACCCCTTGTATTGGCGGGATTGGTCGATGAAGAAAGACGGCTTTACGGAAACCCGCTAGCTCCGGACAGCCTTCTCATTCCAGACCGCGAAAGAAACCATAGCTGGTGGAACCCCGGGTATTACCGGACGATTAACCAAGAACGCGGAATCCGCTTCATTCCTCTTTACGAGGTGAAGGATGATGTCTATACCGTGTATTTTTCGGTAGAAAATCTTCGACATACGGAGTGAACGCGATGCACAAAATATTGCTTGTTGATGATGAGCCAAGGCAGCTGCGCTCCTTGGCCGCGATTATCCGGCGGCTGCGTCCCCAATACGAAGTCATGGAAGCCCATACCGGAAGGGAAGCTTTGCATTTGACCAAAATGCATACTTTCGATGCCGTCGTTTCAGATATTCGGATGCCTGAGATGGATGGTTTAGAGTTAATGGACAATCTCTATCGGCGGCAATATAACGCCATATTGGTGCTGTTAACGGGTTATAAGGACTTCGAGTATGCCCGGAAAGCCATCAGTTGGGGCATCATGGATTATATCGTCAAACCGATTACCAGAAATGTGCTGGAAGGAATGCTTAAACGGTTAGACGATCGTTTCTCCACTGCCCACGAGGAACGGAATTCGATGAAACGCATGGCCAAGAAACTCGATTTGTCGCTTCCCGTCTATCAAACCTACTTGCTGAACAAATGGATCCGAGGCCGAATGAACGAAGAAGAACGGGAAGCACTCCGTGAGATTATTCCGAATGACAGTGCCGGGATTATCGGTCATCTGGAATGTGCGGCTCCTAACGAGTTGCGAGTGGATGTCCAACAAGTCCAGAAACTGCTGCAGGACCGGCTTATATCAAATACACGAAATGTGTACGTTTTCCCGTTGGAAGGAGCAGAAAGCAAGCTGGGACTCGTATTTCTACTCCATCCGCAACCTAATTATTCAACAGCTTTCGTGAATCTCGCTCAGAAACTGGATGAGTGGATCGCTGATGTTGAGGAAGAGCTTGGTTGGAATATGCAAATGGGTTTGAGCGATTGGTCCGAATGTATATTCGACGAATCGGAGACTTGTAACCGGCACGCGGAAACGGCCGGACGCCGGCAATTTTACGAGCCTAACAATCGAACTGTCATTTACAGGGAGATATCCCAACTCCACGATGCCGTTCCAGACTGGATCAAGGTCGAAAGAGATATTGCGGACGCGATCAAAAAGTCCAATGTGCATAAATGGATTTCGGCCGTCAACGAGTTGATGGGACAGCTCCTCCGGTCACGAAATCTGCCGCCTGAATTGATTAAGAATGAGATTGCTCATTTGCTCTTCCGATTGGCGAAGAACCTTATCCACGCTTATTCGGAGGAGCAGTTCGCATGTTTGGCGGAAGAAATCCGAACGAATATAATGGCATGCATGAATGCCGGGCAACTAAGAAGTCGAACAAAAGGCATAATCGAACGGGTGGCAGAAGCTTATCTGAACGCAACGAATGATCCAGCGGATGAGGCTATCCGGAAATGTTTGTCTTATGTGGACGAATGTTATGTACAGGATCTCTCTTTGGATGAGCTCGCCGCACGTTTTCATTTCAGCCCGTCTTACTTCAGCAGTTTATTCAAACAACGAACTGGATTCAGCCTGTCCATGTATATTACGAAGAGACGAATGGAGGAAGCCAAATGCAGATTGCTTCAGACCGATGACAGTATTTCTGATACCGCCCGTCATGTCGGTTATAAGGATGCTTCCTATTTCATTCGGATATTTAAACGGGAAACGGGAGTCTCCCCCTACAAATTCAGACATATGGACAGCCAAATATAAGGGGGTAACGGGGTGTTGCTGCTCAGGAACAGGACAGGCATTCGATTTCGCCTTGTTTTGACTTATATCGTATTGATTACCATTCCGCTTGCTCTGCTAGGTATCCGGTATTATTGGAGCAGTAAAGAGGTCGTCTCCGATATCGTCCAGAGAAACACTTACGAGATGTTGGTCAAGAACAATGAAAATATCGACGGAAAGCTTTCCGTAGTCATGGAGGACATGATTAACTTTACCGTCGATAAGGACGTTTTCGATGCCTTTAACCTGATCAAGCCCTCAAGCGATTATGAAATTAAACTTCTCGACGATGAAATTACCCCCATTATGGAAAAGCATTTCACCCGTCCGCTTGACATTTATTCAGCCCAGCTCGCGACAAGCTACTATACTTTGGGCACTGCATCAGGGCTATCCGGCGGAAAACCTTTCATTCCGAAGAACACCTTCACGAGTACGGAGCTTTATAAAGCAGCCCTGTCCGGCAATGCAAGACCTGTATGGATTCCGACTTACGAGTTCTCCGATATGTTCCACGCCGATTATATGAAAGATGTGAATCTCGATTTCAAATACATGTTTTCCGTCGTTCAACTGATTCGAGGCGCCTACTCGGACGGCCGCAACTTCTTCTCGCTTCCCGATGACGTAGAGAAGCCGGTTCTGATCATCAACCTGAAGGAAGACTTTTATCGCAAAGCATTCAATAATAGCATCCCGGTTGAGGGCGGGCATTACTTCGTCATGAGCCGCGAAGGTAGAATCGTCTCTCATCAGGATCCCCGTTTGTTGTCTACGCTGATAAAGGACAAGGTTCTGTTAGATTTGACGAGGGAAGCAGGCGGCACGAAACGTATCAAGATCGGGACGCAAGATGTCGTGGTCTGTTTCGTAACGTCTAAAGTTACGGGCTGGACCTCGGTGATTGTCATTCCCGCGAAGAAAATGCTGGGGGATATCCCCGCAACGATCAAATCCAACTTGTTCATCTCCGCTTTGCTGCTCATACCGTTCTCGATTTTCCTATCGATTTTCTTGACGGGAAGAATTACGAAACCGATCCGTAAATTGACAAGCGCCATCAATAAAACGGGCAGCGGCAACTTCGAGACTCATATCGAGGAGTCGGGTGCCAAAGAATTAAAGCTGCTCATTCACAAGTACAACACCATGAACCAAAAGATACAGAAGCTGATCGAGGAAAATTATGAAATCACGATTCGAGAGAAAGAAGCCGAAATTATGGACTTAAATCTCCAATTGGATCCTCATTTCATGTATAACACTCTCAATCTGATTAACATGATCGCTTTGGAGAACGATCAGGAAGAAATCAGCGAGATGATCGAAAATCTGTCTGTCATGTTGAAATACTCGGTCAAAACAAAGAAGGACATCGTACCGTTCAGCGGGGATTTGGAGTACCTGAGAGGTTATATTCTCATTATGACTAAACGGTTCGAGGGGAAATTCCGCATCCAGTACGACATAGATTCACGATTGTACGCTTACGGCGTGCCCAAGTTTTTCATGCAACCGTTCGTGGAAAATGCCTTTGTGCATGGTTTTGATTCCATGCAATCCCATGGCGTACTCATCATCTCCGGGCGGTTGGAAGAGAATAAACGAGTGTTCAGGATTGAGGATAACGGCAAAGGGATGGACAAAAAAATCCTTGAGCAATTGGAAAGTAAAGAAACCGGCTCAGTAGGCATCCAAAACGTCATGCGGAGAATTCATATTCTATACGGGGAACGATACGGGGTTTTAATAGAGTCGAAGCCCGGACGAGGAACAAAGGTGACGATTCGACTTCCAGCCGATTAACCGTGATAAGCACAAGCGCGTAAAAAAGTGCTGCAATCATAAAATGTTAATATTTTTGACTGCTCTCCCTTTTCTATAATCGGTATGAAAGATCAAACGCTTCGCAAATAGAGGGAGGTTCTCAAATGAAATACAGGTTCGGACGAAAAGGAATGGCGATCATGGGTATTCCGTTAGCGTTGACACTGATCTTGTCGGGCTGCGGTGGAAGCAACAACAATGCTTCTTCAACACCATCTTCAGCACCATCTTCGACAGGGGCATCATCTACTTCACAAGAAGCGGATAAAGAACCCGTTAAACTCAAATTTACGTATTGGGGCAGCGCGGACGAGAAGAAGGCCATCGAGAACGCCGCCAAGAAGTTCACGGAAAAGAATCCTTGGATTACGGTGGAAACTGTTCAGATTCCGAATGCCGACTACAATACGAAGCTGACTGCCATGGCGGCGGGAAACGACATGCCTGACACCGGTTATATAACGGGAGATCTGGGAGAAACCTGGGCGAACGAAGATCGGTTCGTTAACTTGTACGAAATGTTGGATAAAGACCCGGATATTAAACGGGATGCTTTCTTGGACTATGCCTTTTATCAAACAAGCCCTGACAACGCTTGGGGAATCATGACCGCCGGCGAAGCCTTCGGACTGTTCTATCGCAAGGATCTTGCCGAGCAAGCGGGCGTAACCGTTCCATCTAAAGCAACGGAGGCATTGGACTGGGATAATTTCATAAAGACAGCGCAAAAGCTAACCCTTGATAAAAAAGGAAAAAACGCAAGCGAAGCAGGTTTCGACCCGAAAAATATAAAGCAGTACGGCATCATGTTCGAAACGTGGCATGATCCTCTTAACACGGTTATCTTCAGCAATGGAGGGGACTGGCTCTCGCCGGATGGTAAAACATTCACTATGAACCAGCCGGAGAGCGTCGAAGCGATTCAGAAGCTGGCCGATTTGGTTAACGTGTACCATGTCGCGCCATCGCCTCTAGACGTTAAGTCGATGCCGGCAATGAGCGTAGCGCTGCAATCGGGTCTGGTGGCAATGGCCATCGGCGGGCAATGGATGAATCTGGATCTCGGCAATGCCAAAGTTAACTATGATATCGGCGTTCTTCCGAAGTTGAAAGAAAGCCTGACGGTCGCGACAAGCGGAGCAACCGTCGTGTTCAAAGGCTCCAAACATCCGGAAGAAGCCTGGATGTTGTTCAAATGGATGTCCAATCCTGAAGGCGCTATCGATCTATATACGAGTGGATTGTGGATGCCGACGATGAAAGAGTGGTACACAGACCCTGCCCTGGTGGCGAAATGGGTAGATGCCAATCCTGCTGCACATCCTCCCGGGTTCAAGGATGCGATGATGAATCAGATGCTCGAGAGAAGCAAGCCAAGCACGACCTTCTATATTAAGAACCAGGCAAAGATCACTTCCATTGTCACTTCGGGCTTGGATCAGGTATGGTTCGGCACGAAAACCGCACAACAAGCGCTTGATGAAATTGCCGTGAAAGTACAACCGGAAGTCCAAGGCAGATACGACGTTAAGCAGTAAACCAATCGAACCGCAAGAAAGCCGGGAGATCTTCCTGGCTTTCTTGTACGATAATTGGCAATAAGAAAAAAAGAAGGTGTGCTTATGGGAAAACAGAAATCGTCCGCCCTTAGAATCGGGTTGCTTTTCATATCGCCGGTTTTGATCGGATATGCCGTTTTTATCATCGTTCCCTTGATTATGACTCTGTATCTAAGCTTGACGGATTATTCGATCGGGGCCCGCCAAACAGATTTTATCGGTCTGTCCAACTATAAGGATATGTTTTCGGGAAAGGACAGTTTCTTCTGGCCTTCGATAAAAGCAACAGCCTACTATGTGTTGTTAAGCGTACCCCTCGGAATCGCGGCGTCATTTCTAATCGCCGTATTGTTGAATCGGAAAATAGCTTTCCGGGGCTTTTTTAGAAGCATTTTCTATCTTCCCGTCGTCATTCCGCTGGCTTCCTCCTGCGTCATTTGGATGTGGATGCTCCAGCCTGATTTCGGTATCGTCAACTATGCTTTGGAGAGCATCGGATTGCCTGGATTCCATTGGCTTTCTTCCGAGAACACGGTCATTCCGACATTCATTCTATTCAGCCTGTGGATCAGCGGCGGCACGATCGTCATATTCCTTGCCGGGTTGCAGAGCATTCCCTCGCATTTATACGAAGCCATCGAAGTGGATGGAGGCAATGCCTGGCACAGGCTGCGTTACATCACGATCCCGATGAGTTCGTCGGTTATTTTCTTCAATACGGTAATGGCATTCATTAGCGCTCTTCAGACGTTCGTTCAACCCGCCATCATGACGGGGGGAGGATCGGGTGGTCTCGGTCAGATGGGAGGACCCAACAATTCCAGCTTGCTGATCGTGGCTTATATTTTCCAGAATGGCTTCCGTTTCTCCGAGATGGGGATGGCTAGCGCGGGCGCGATGATTTTATTCCTGATCGCCATGGTATTTACCTTGCTCTTATTCAGATTCGGAAGGTCTTGGGTTTATTACGAAGGGGATGGACGAAGATGATGAACAAACGTGGAGCAATTGGAAAGCTGCTGACCTATGTGATTCTTGCGTTTGGAGCGATCGTCTGTTTGTTTCCATTCTTCTGGATGATCCGCACGGCCCTTGCCGACATCTCGGAATTATTCCAGCCGGATCCGGATTTATTGCCGTCCGCGTTTAATTGGAATAGCTTCAGCGATGCGATGGAAGCGCAGCCGTTCGATCGTTTTTTCCTGAATTCGGCGATCATTACAGCGGGAAACCTGGTTGGCGTGCTGCTTACGGCTTCCCTGTGCGCTTATGGTTTTTCAAGACTGGATTGGCCTGGGAGGGACAAAGTATTCGGAATTCTGCTTACGGCGCTTATGCTTCCGTACGCGGTATTGATGATTCCCCATTTTGTAGGCTGGAATTATCTAGGCCTGACAGACACATTCGCTCCGCTTATCGTACCGGCTTTTCTCGGAGTTGGAGTGTTCAACATCTTTTTGCTTCGGCAATTTTTCATGACGATTCCCCGGGATCTTGACGAAGCTGCTTTCATAGACGGAGCGTCTCATCTTCGGATATTTGCCAGCGTTATCTTGCCTGTTGGCAAGCAGTCCTTAATTGTCGTCGGATTGTTCACCTTTCTTGCGAATTGGAATGACTACTTGGCGCCCGTCATCTATCTAAGCTCAGAGAAGAATTACACGCTCATGCTTGGGTTGACGCTATTTCAAGGACAATACAACGCTCAGTGGAATCTAATGATGGCCGCCGTCACATTGGTCGTTCTTCCTTCGCTCGTCCTGTTTCTGTTCGCTCAGCGTTACTTCGTGGAAGGTATCGCGATGACCGGGGTTAAAGGATGAATTAAGGCGATAATTCGAGTATTATTGATAATAAAGGAAAAGCTATATCCAAATGTTGTTTGCGAGGAGGGACATGGTTTGTCCAAAATAGCGCAAAGTGTCCCTTATGGCTATGAGCCGCCGGCAGATCAAGCAAAGGGCACGCTTATCTATTACGATTCGTTCGAACAAACGTTGGATGAGGAACTGGATGTTGCTGCAGAAACGGCGAGAGTCCGTTCATTCGCGAGATTCGTGCTGTATCCGATTCATGAGGAAACGATGAAGAGGATGTCCAAGAGTCCGGTAAGCCCCTACTATAAACGAGAGAAGCGGCTATACGAATGGAAGCAAGAACGAGGGCAGGAGAAGGTTGCGATTGACGGCTGGGAAGGAAAGAGGAAGAAATATACGCCAATCGATTCTGCACTGCGCCATCTTACAGAAACTCTGCCTGCCCCCCATTTTATATTCGTATCTCAGGAGATGGCGAATTTATTCGCTTCTTTCTCATCCTTTGAAGAATGGATCGTAAAGTTAAGGCTGATATTGTCATCTGAGCCTACCGTTCTTCATCCGCGATTAGAAAAATACCGCGGCCGGTGGAACTCTGCGGAAAGCCGGGAGTGACGCCATGTTAATCGCTATCCTCGCGGATAATAATCTTGAAGACTGTTGGAGGGAAGCGATATCGTGGGTTCATCCAAACGAAGCGGCTCATCATCCAAGATTAGGGAACAGCAGGGAGATTATTTGATTTCGGAGCGATACGAGATTATCGGCGGAGTCCGTTATGATTTCTTGTCTTCTCCGAAAGTCATACATCAGGAAATACTGGGGAATTATCATTTTGCTTTTCAAAGTGCCTGCAGTCAGGAAGGCAAGACATATCTTGCCCCGCTGGATGTTCATTTCGACGAAGAGAACATTGTGCAGCCTGATGTGATCTACATTAGCCGTGAGAATTTGGGGATCATCCGGGACGGATTTGTGTTCGGCGTGCCTGATTTGGTCATCGAGATTTTATCGCAAAGCACGGGACGCCGCGACAAAACAATCAAAAAGGCGTTATACGAAAGATATGGCGTGAAGGAATATTGGTTGACCGATCCCGGGTATCGCATCGTTGAGCAGTTTGTGTTGACTGATGGTGTCTATATGCTCGCGGCGACATTAACGGAGCAGGATCAGCTTGCGTCTCTGGCAGTACCTTGTCTAAAAATCGATCTGGGGAATATATTCCCGGAGAGCGATGAGGAATAACAACACTCGTTCATTTTTTATTTATACCGAAAACATACTCGAGCAGGGGTTCCGTCATGGGACTCCTGCTTATTCAGTTTCTACTCATCAACGCCTCTTTTTATTATGAATGGTCAACTTTATTTTAAGAGAGTGCAGCGAAATTCCGGCACGACCCGTCTATAAGGGTGGAGGTGAGCAACAAGGTGAAGCCGGCCGGCCGAATTGAGAGAGAAGACATCTCCAAGGATCCTTCGGAAGCTTTGGAAGAAATGATGAATTTATATGGCACTGCGGTGCTGCGTACTGCCTTTTTTTACATGAAAGATCGTCACCTCGCAGAAGATGTCAGCCAGGAAGTATTTATGCGGGCTTACCGGAATTGGTCGAATTTTCGCGGGGATAGCAGCGTGATAACCTGGTTAACGAGAATAACCGTCAACGTATGCAGAGATAAAGCGGGGTTAAAAGCGTTCACCGAGCAGCCGACCGATCCGGGAATGCTGGAGAATAACCATTCAGGCGACTTGGAGGAAGAAGTGTTGAAGCGGCTTAGCAATACGCTGATCTTCAAGCACATCCTCCGGCTTCCCCAACACTATCAAGAGGTATTGTATTTATATTATTACCTTGATCTTAATACCAGGGAGATTGCGGAAGCAACGACGACAGCTGAAGGCACCGTCCGTGGCAGGCTGCATCGGGCAAGACAACAGCTGGAGGACGACCTTAGGAAGGAGGGATTCGATCAGTGAATGATACGGATCGGAAGCTGCGAGAGCATTACAAGTCGGAAATCGATGAAAACCTGTTTGACGGCCTGCAATTCGACTCCCGGATGAAGGAACGGATTAGGAGCGGCATTTATTCCGAGGCCAAGCGGTCAGCTCTAAAAGGATGGTTCGGTTGGCGGCGCGTGAAATGGATCTATGGGTCAGTAACGGTTGCCGCGGCGGTGTTATTTCTACTTATCGTTCTGCCGATGTTCCAAACTTCCCCGTCATCGAACCCACCTCCGATAGATTCGGGTATAACTTTGAACACTCCATTCATTGGTGATCCCTTAGTGGAAACTTTTGAGAAATGGGAGCTGCACAGTGCAGAAGAGGCCGAAGAAGCATATGGAAAGGGATTGCGTCTACCCGCCTATACGCCGGATTCCTATATAAACGATAAGATCGTCGCTTACGGCGCATCCGGTGGTCCGATCAATAAAGTGGTTTTCCGCTATTATGCTGACAACACTCATAATTATGCACTGAGCGTAGAGAACAATGCGTCGATTGAAACGTTCGCGAATGACGAGAAGATCCTGGTTAACGGAGTTACGGGATACATTCATTCGGATGCGATAATAGGCACGACGCTGTTCTGGATGGTTGACGACAATCTATATTCCATCATCGGCTCGCTGACCAGGGAAGAAACTTTAAAAGTCGCCGAATCCATCAATCATGAAAAAACAAAACCTAGGGAGGAATTACAATGATCAATAAATTAATCGATTCGAGAACGCAAGGGATTCAGAAGCTGCTCATTGCCGCAAGTATCGCTCTGTTTGCCTTATTGGCTACGATCGCAAATCCCGGCATTAGTGGAGCTGAAGAGGTCCACGCGCAAACTTCAACCAACGGTGCACTGCTAGAAAAGCAAAGCGAGATCGATGCGTATGTCTTTGAAAAGCATGCGGATGAACTGGCGGAAAAAGGGATTCATGTGACGAGCACGGGCCCGGTCGGAAACGTGGTCGAGATCGGCATAGCTGATTATACCGACGAGAAAGCGGATTACCTATACGGCATTTTCGGCCAGGAATTGGTCAAGGTAGTCGAAGGACAACAAGCCGTACTTTTAGATAACGAGACGGTTAATACAACATCCGTAGGCAAAACGGCATCAGAGGAAGCCGGTTCTTCGACCAGCCTGTACGTGGTGTGGGCTTTAGTGCTCACCGCAGTCGTTGCTATAGGAGCATTCTTTTCGCATAAATTTCGGGTTTCCAAGCAGTGAATTAATCTTTAACCGGCGAGCGCTTCCTTCGCTTGGAGTAATCTCTCGGACTAACGCCGTACGATTTACGGAATAGGGCGGCAAAATGGTTATAATTGTTAAATCCTACGTCAAACGAGGCTTCGGTGGCCGTTCTTCCCATGTGTTCCATGAGAAGCGCGGCTTGCCGGAGCCGTTTATTGTTAAGATGCTCCAATATGGATTCGCCTGTCTCTTGCTTAAACAGATGCGAGAGCCTCGAAGTGGACAGACCAACGGCTTTGGCTAAAGCCTCGATGCGGATTTCCTTTTTCATGGACTGGGACAGAAGTTGAAGCGTGTGCTCGATTCTAGTATCCAGCTTCTTCTCCAACCGCTGAGCGATAAGAAGAATGACTTCCCTGAGGGAGTTCTCGCAAAGCGCGTTCCAGAAGCCGGATTGATCCCGGGAATCGTAGAGGAGATTCTGAAAAGTCCGGTATACCCGTTTCCTTAGATAACCTTCCGGCAGGGTATGAATCAGTACCTCTTCCTCGGGTAAATAGTCGGTTTCCGATAGTTTATGGAAATGAGCCCAGATGAAATTCCACCGATGTCCCTGAACCGTTCCGTATTCATGCGGCACTCCGGAGCGCAGCAATCCGAGCTCTCCAACCCCGCATCGCTTCTCTCCGGCGGGAGTTCGGAAATAGCCTTCTCCTCCAATTGTATAGACGATGAGCCAATCTCCCCTGCCTTTCGGTCTGCGGATGCGATAGGTGTCGTCCTCATCGAAATGGCCGCCGATAACGGCAGCGTGAGGTAATTCCGAATAGTCATCGGGACGGTTATAGATAGACATGGCGCACCTCCGATCGTAATCAACTGATAGCAGAATCCCGATAGTTTACAGCAGCAATCTTACTTCATCTAACATAGGGGAAGTTTTATTCTAAAGTCAAGGAATAAGAACTCGTAGATAGAGGAGCGTTCGACATATGCGGTTAACGACGTTAACGGAAGACCAACTCGCCCATTTTGAAAAAGAAGGATACGTGATCGTTAAGGGGTTGTTCTCAGAAGAGGATTTGACTGCGATTGAACATACTTTCGAGGAAATCAGCCAAACGCAGGTACCGGGTTACTTCGAGCCCGACCTGAATGGCGGATCTGACGATCCGTTGAAGCGGTATCCCCGCGTCATGCATCCTCACCGTTTCAATGAAACGGCCAAGAAATACATGCTTCACAAGCAGGTGTTGGAAGTATTGTCCGATCTTTACGGAGAAGAGGCGCTGGCAGCGCAAAGCATGTTCTACTACAAACCCCCGGGCTCGCGAGGCCAAGCGCTGCATCAGGACAACTTCTACCTTCAGGTAGAGCCGGGCAACTGCATCGCCGCATGGACGGCAGTCGACGCCGCGAACGAAGAAAACGGCGGGCTTCTTGTAGTTCCGAAGACAGGCGATTACTCGCTTGTATGTCCGGATGTGGCCGATTCGAACGAATCGTTCACGACCCATTACGTCAAGCCGCCGAAGGAAGAGAAGGCGATTCCCGCCATCATGGACAAAGGCGACGTGCTTTTCTTCAACGGCAATCTGATTCACGGCTCCTATCGGAACAAGACGAAGGATCAATTCCGACGGGCATTCATCTGCCATTACGCTAATGCTTCCGCTACCCATATCAATAATCATTACAGGCCCTTATATCGCGAAGACGGCACCGCGGTCGATCTGGAAGCCAATCCGGATGGGGGTCCTTGCGGGCTGGAGTTCGATATGGCGTATCCCCATTAACCGACGTGCGCTATATTATGTTCTTGTGACGAGCCAATTCAGTTCACCGCTCATTCAATTGACGGTAACGGGCGGGAGTTGTATCGGTTGTCAGCTTAAACAAACGGTGGAACCGCTTCAGGTCGGAAATTCCGACCCTGGAGGCAATATCCGCAACGGTAAGTGAAGCGAATAAAGGATCGGCTAGCAGCCGGCAGCTGCGGTCGATCCTTTCCTTTTGCAGCAAGGCGGTAAAAGAGAGTCCCGTACGCACGTTTACGTTGCGTTGAAGCTGTCTCTCCCCGATACCGATATACCGGGCAACGGCGGTTAAAGTCAGCTTTTCATGCAGATGACCCCGCACGTACCGAAAGACGTTTTCCATTCGTTCGGCGGTGGAATCTCCAGTCTCTGTTTCCGGGCTCATTGCCCGCTCCATCCCGATGAGCAGCTGGAGGAGCAAGCCGCACAGCATCGTCTCGTAACCCGTTCGCTTGTTCTCGATTTCCTTAAGCAAAGACTCGAACAAATGACCGAACTCACCGGATCTCTCGCGTATTTGAATCCAACGGTCCGTCTCGGCGTTGATCTGGCGGAAGCGGTATAGACCGTACTCAACAGGCAAGATCGACGTCAAAAAACGAAATATCGGTTCGTCGAAAATGCAATTTCCGATAATGAGGGGTTCTTTGGGGTTGTGGGAAGAAGGGCGAAAAATATGGGAAACGCCGACGGGGAGGAAAAACAGGTCCCCTTGCGTGACGCGAATCGTCCGGTCTTCGATGTAATGAAATCCGCTGCCCGCCCACACGTAGCATATTTCAATGAAATCGTGCTCGTGCTCGGGCAAATCGAACCGCTCGCTTACCCGATTCACGTACAAGGAAAGTCCATTCGCGAAAAACTGCTCCCCTTTTTCGACCCATAGATTTCGTTTCCGCATATTCAATGCACCTTTCCTATTGTGATGATGAAGTCATCATATACCTATGCAAAGTCGTAATCAACCTATAACGTAAGCGTTTTAATTTTTTACAATAAAGGAGACGACTCTCAAACAAGGAAGTGTTGATTATGAACTGGCATGCTGCATGGATCTGGGGGGACGGGGAAGCGAGCCCGCGCAATGAGTGGAGATGCTTCCGCAAAACTTTCAACGTTCCGCCCTCGGGCGCGGGTTCCGCATCGCTCAGGATTACGGCAGATTCACGGTACGTGTTATATGTCAACGGTACGCAGCTAGGCCGAGGGCCGGTCCGTTCGTGGACATTCGAGCAATCGTACGATTCCTATGAAGTTGGACATTTGCTTAAGCCGGGCGAGAAAAATACGATAGCGGTGCTCGTGCTCCATTTCGGGGTATCGACCTTCTATTATTTACGCGGACGCGGTGGGTTGCTGGTCCAGCTTGAGCACGGGGATGGAGGCATTATCGTAGAGACGGACGCCGCTTGGAGAACATCCAGGCATTTGGGGCAGCATCCAAGATCGCCTCGCATGTCATGCCAGCATGCCTTTGCCGAATACGTGGACGCATCCGCCTGGGATCATTCATGGATTAGTTCGGATTACGATGACGGGGAATGGACGGATGCCGTCGTGCTCGGTCCGGTGGGCATGGAGCCGTGGACGGCGTTAAAGCCTCGCGATATTCCGATGCTTAAGGATGAAACCGTCTATCCCGTGCGGGTGGAATCGCTTGCGAAAGTCAGGTCGTTCAAGCTTTCCACGGCTATAGACGTTCGCAACGCGCTAATTACGGGCAGCGAGGATCACGCCAACCATCTTCAGTTTACCGGGTATGTGGCGACGGTGATTCGAGCGAGTCAAGCAGGCCAAGCGACGCTTGGGTTTCTAGCTTGGGGAGAATGTCTTCGGGCTTGCTCGCTTAACGGCGAAGTCATAGCGATGGACCGGTTTTACGGTGTTACTCCCGAGCGATATATAGACGTGGAGTTACGCCAAGGGGACAACTTGCTGCTCATAGACGTTTCCGGCACGGTGCACACCGGGAAGCTCCAAATTGGCGTGTATGCGGAAGATCCAACGGAACTCGCGTTCGTCTCGCCGTTGCCTCGATTCGCGGAGCGGTCGGCGTTCTGCTCGGTGGGTCCATTTGACTCGCACGTCATTCTGGATCATCAGGCCAATCGCGAAATCGACTGGGAACAAGAAGCTTATAAGGAAGTACTCGGTTCGGTCAAACAGTCGGAACACTTGGAGCGTTACGGAGAATGGCTTCGTCCGATCGAACTCAAATACGTGTCGGAAGCGGACGTGTTCAGCCTATGCGTATGGAGAAAGGAAAACGTCAAGCTTGCCGTTCCCCTGCAGCTCCAGAATGCGATCATACCGAATATCGAACCCGGCGTCGTTCCTGCGTACGAAGGATATGATACGGAGGTCTTGTTCGACTTTGGCAAAGAATATTCAGGTTACCTGTCGTTCGAGGTTGAAGCTGCGGAGGGGACGATCCTCGACTGGTACGGCTTCGAGTATATGTCGGACAATTACCGCCAGGATACTTACGGTCTCGATCATACGCTTAGGTACGTCAGCCGATCGGGTCGGCAATCGTACGTCACCCCCATACGCAGAGGGTTCCGCTATTTGGCGTTAACGGTAAGGAATGCCGGTGCGCCCGTGCGTATTTACGGCGTATCCTTTGCCCAGAGCAACTATCCGGTCGCGGAAGTCGGAAGATTCGAGTGCTCGGACTCGCTGCTCAACGATATTTGGGAAATCAGCCGCCACACGACGAAGCTATGCATGGAAGACACGTTCGTAGATTGATCGGCTTACGAGCAGACATTCTGGGTCGGGGACAGCCGTAACGAAGCGTTGGTAAGCAACTATTTGTACGGCGTTCAGGATATCCTGAAGCGTTGCCTGCGGCTCGTCCCGGGTTCTAAGCACCAGACGCCATTGTATGCGGATCAAGTGCCGAGCGGTTGGAGCAGCGTCATTCCCAACTGGACTTTTTTCTGGGCGATCGCTTGTTCCGAATATTACGAGCAGACGGGCGACAAGGCATTCGCATCAGAGATGTATGTCCACATACGGTTCACGATGAATCACTATTTGCAGAAAATAGATGAAAGCGGGTTGTTTAACGTTAAAGGCTGGAATCTGCTCGATTGGTCTCCGATTGATCAGCCGAACGACGGGATCGTCACGCACCAGAACGTGTTTCTGGTTCAGACTCTTCGCGTCGCCGCGGAGATGGGCAGCCTTGCCGGAGATCCGGAAGGAGCCGTCCGATTCAGAGAAGCGGCTGATCGGCTCTCCGCCGCGATCAACGAGCAGCTTTGGGACGAAGAAAAGCAGGCGTACATCGACTGCATCCATGCGGATGGCCGACGGTCTAGCGTCCTCAGCATGCAGACTCAGGTCGTTGCCTCGTTGACGGGCGTGGCGCATGGCGATCGGAAGCGGGTCATCGACGGGTATTTGTTTAATCCGCCCGAGCATTTCGTGCAAATCGGCAGCCCGTTCATGTCGTTCTTCTATTACGAGGCATTGGCGAAGGTTGGCGGCGCTGGCTTGATTCTGGACGATATCCGGAAAAACTATGGCAACATGATTGATCATGGGGCGACGACTTGCTGGGAACAGTACCCGAATTTCCGCGAAAACCGCGCCAATCCGGAAATGCTGACGCGCAGCCATTGCCATGCCTGGTCTTCGGCGCCGGCTTATTTCCTCGGCCGGGAAGCTCTTGGCGTGCGTAGCCTCGCGCCGGGCTGGAGCGCCGTCGAGATCGCGCCGGTTCCTTGCGGACTCAAGTGGGCGCGCGGGAGCGTGCCGCATCCGTCCGGCGGGAGGATCGACGTGTCATGGACAGCGGACGACAGCCTTAGAACGATGCAGCTTAGCGTGTCATATCTTTCGGACGTTACGGTACGCATTAGGCTTCCGGAGGGGTATGAGGGCGAGATCAATGAAACGAAGCTTGAGAGGTCTTAGAGTTTAGGTAGTTGTAAACGAGTTTAAACCCCGTAACGGTTGGTTACGGGGTTTTTGGACGGAGCTGCAAGACCACTATTTACGCTTGCAACTCCGCATGGCGAAAAATCCGGAGCTGCAAGACCACTATTTACGCTTACAGCGTCGCTTGGCGAGAAATCCGGAGCTGCAAGACCACTTTTTACGCTTAGAGCGTCGATTGGCGAGAAATCCGGAGCTGCAAGACCACTTTTTACGCTTGCAGCGCCGCATGGCGAGAAATCCGGAGCTGCAAGACCACTTTTTACGCTTACAGCTCCATTCCCTACACCAGAGCCAGAACTTCTTCTTTAAACTGCCGGATCGCTTCGTCCGTGTCTATCGTATAGCCGCATTCGAGGCCGACGAATCCGGAGAAGCCGGTGTTCTTGATTGCCCTAAGAATATTAACATAGTTTAATTCGCCGGTGCCCGGTTGCTTGCGGCCCGGGTTGTCCGCGATGTGATAGTGGTTAATCCGGTCGATGTAGCCGGTTGCGTTGCGGATGACGTTGCCTTCCGTAATTTGCTGGTGATAGACGTCGAAGACGAGCTTGACGTTCGGGCTCCCCACCTGGTCGATCACGTCGACCGATTCATCCGAGCGTTGCAGGAAGTGCCCTCGATGATCCACGAGCCCGTTCAAAGGCTCGACCTCCAATACGATGCCGGCTTCCTCGAATAATGGAGCGCAACGCTTCAGCGTTTCAACCATCACTTGTCTCTGCGTGTCGCGCGGAACTCCTTCCAGTACGTTGCCGGTCTGACTAATGACGGAGCGAACATTCAGGATCTTGCACGCTTCGATCGTCTCGCGAATGCCCTCGAGATAGGCGTCCCTTAGCGATTCGTCGACCAAGCTGATGAACTTGGTGCATGTCGCGCTGATGCCGACACCGATGCGATCCTGCTCCTTGGCCGTCTTCTTCACATCGTTCAGGTTCCACCAAGCATAGTATTCTAGCCCGTTAAATCCATGCTCCTTGATTTTCTCCAGATGGTAAACTTCGTCTTTGCCGGAATAAGCGCCGATGCATAAGGAAAATTTCATGCTTGTTCAAACTCCTTTCAACAGGTTCAGGATAGGATGATAGGTTTGCCGGAAACGGCGGATTCATTGGCTGCGATCGTAACGTTGTGGGTTAGCAGAGAGTCCTCGTAGTCGGACAATATACGGGATGTATCTCCCGTCCTAAGGGCGTATAGGAATGCCTCGTCTTCGACGAAATAAGGGTTTGCGACGTTCGGGTGAGCCTTTGCCCCCTCCGGAGTTATCTCGCGCAGACCGTCACCCCTAAGCTCTAGTACCCCTTTGTTCGTATAAAGGTCGAGTCCGACGTGATGGCCGACAGGCAGCAGGCAGGTGTTGGAAATCGTAGCGACCATTCCGTTGGCCAGCTTAAGCGTGACTGTACCGACATCGGGCACGTCGGTGCCTTCCACTTGTTCGCCCATCACTTGCAATGCATATGCGGCATAGACTTCGCGAACCTCACCGCACATATAGCGAAGTAAATCCACGATATGCGTCGTTTGCTCTACGAACTGCCCGCCCGAGCCGGCTTGTACTCTCCACCAAGGAACCATCGGCATGCCGCCCATCCAGTAACCGAGAGCCATTCCCGCCTTGCTAGTTTCCAGCAATTGTTTGGCCAAGACTGCAGATTCATTATACCTCCAATGATAACCGACGGAGGTAATCAGTTTGTTGGCTTTGACTCTGTCGCCAATGGCACTTGGCAGTTCCCTGTTGATTCCAAGCGGCTTTTCGACCAAGAAAGGAATGCCCCGATCAATCAATTTATTTTCCGCATCCCCATGAGCCATTGGAGGGACGCACACATAGACGCCATCAAGCTTGGTGCTGTCCAACATTTCTTCGAGATTTGAGAACGCTTTCGCTCCGCTATGCCCGGAAGCGGCATTCTGCGCGCGCTTAATGTCCAAATCGTAAAATGCTGACATTGTAACGCCGTCCATTTGCGTCAAGTTTTTCAGATGGTGATTGGCGATGCCTCCGGTTCCGATAAAACCAAGCTTCAAGGTCATATGCTTCTCCACTCCTGCTCCATAGGGTATAATATAATTCAACTTTCGACCTTATTGTAGTTGAAGTCATATCTGAATAAAATATAATATAATTCATATTTGGTATAAAAAAATGAAACTCGAGGTGTGGATCATGAGCACGACATACAGCAGACATTTCGTGACAACGGAGTGGGATCGGCGGTTGCCGCTACATCTTACTAGCGTAGGGTTTTCGGAGCATCAGGCCGCCATAAACAGAGAGGGAGGATTTCAAGATTTCCATTGGCTGCATACAGTGGAGGGCTGCGGAGAATTCACGGTAAACGGAGAGAAGGTGAAGCTGTATCCTAATCAGGGAATTCTTCTAAAGCCGAACGTGCCTCATAGCTATTATCCGGAAACGCCCGCCTGGTCGACTTGGTATTTAACGTTCGATGGAGCCTTGGCAAATCCGATTACGGCGTCCCTAGACATTCAACAGATGCTCCCGCTAAGCTGGGATGCAAATTGCCCGCTTGCGGATATTCACGTGTCCTATAGCGAGAAATGCCGCTACAGTTTCGATTTCGCGGGCATTAACGGATCGCTCGAGGTGTATGCTTTTTTATCGCAGATCAAGCAGTTCGGTCAGTCCAGCGGACAACCTTCCCTGTCCAAAGGGCATGAGAGATTGACTCCCATCTATCTGCTCATAGAGGAGGAGTTCGGAGATCCGAATCTGGGGCTTACGCGAATGGCGGAAACCCTGCAAGTGAGCCCGCAGTATCTGAACACGTTGTTTCGCAAAAGCTGGGGCATTAGCCCGTATCAATATTTGGTTCAATTTCGGATCCAGAAATCCAAAGAGTTGCTGTTGGCGGATCGGGGCAGGACGGTCAAAGACATTTCGGCAGCCGTCGGCTTTCAGGATGACAGCCATTTCGTGCTCACGTTTCGCAAGCTGGCTGAGATGACGCCGATGCAGTTTCGATTGCAGTACGGGGAGTAAATGACGTTGGTGTTATTATTCTTCCTCGAGCTTGCCCAGAATTTGAAACAGCTTCCCGAGTTGTACCGTTACGCAAGGAAATCGAGCGGATAATAGGATGCCGGCAGATCCGTAAGTTTGCTCTAGGACGTATTTCCCGTCTTGCAGCGCGAATTGGTCGATCGTCCGGTGGTAGATGTCCACGATCCAATATTCACGGACGCCGAAGCGCTCGTAAAGCGCTTTTTTGCGTACCTTGTCATGCGTTCCGGTGCTTTTGGATAAAATTTCGACGAGCAGATCTGGGACGCCTTCGATTCTTGTTCTGAGTATGGAACGGTTCTCATTAGCTACATAGATCAGATCGGGCTGCACAATATTGTTTTCGTCCAGGTGTACGTCCATTGGAGCGACGATTAGTGTTCCTGTGGATTGGCAGGTGGAGTGCAACTCATTACAAAGTTGTGTGACCACCAGTTGATGCTCAAGCGTAGGGGACGCCTGAAAATCATAACGAATGCCGTCGATAATCTCGTACCTTTCTTCGATGAGCGGCAGTTCCGTCGGTGGAGACATATTAACAGCGTCATCAGGTTGGTATATTTCGGATTGTTCTTTGACGAGGTTGCTTTTTCCGGGCTTGTCTTTCATACGAGTATCACTCCTGTAAATGAAAGGTTTGCATAAATTATACCATACAATAATTTCGATAGACGAGATAATGGGTCATGCAATTATGGCAGCCGGCTTTTGAATTCCTTCGGAGTGCAGCCGTTATATCGACGGAACATATCGTAGAAATGCCCGAGGTTGGTGAAACCGACCGATTCGGCCACTTCGGCGATGCTGATGTTTTTCGTCAGGAGCTGCTGTTCCGCCTTTTTAATTCGCTTGTACGTCACATAGTCCGTGAAAGGCATGCCGACGGCTTTTTTGAACATTTTGATAAAATAGGTATAGCTCATATTCATCTGTTTGCATAGCGCGTCTACGGATAGTTTATCGCTCAAATGGTTATCCACGTAATCAAGCGCCGGCTGCATGCGATCCAGCCAATCGTTGTCGCTGTAATGCAACTTATTCTCAGTGTCATGGCGCAGAAGCAATAGCAGTATATTCTTGATCCGGGACGAGACGGCAAGCTCATACCCGATTTCTTGATCGTTCATTTCCTGATAGATTTCCCGAATGAGCTCCGCGGTTTTGACGCGAATCTCTTGGTTATCGCGATAAATATAGTTCAGGGTGCTGAGAGGTCGAATGACCTCGGAAAAATGCTTCATGCTGTTCAAGGTGCTTTGATCCCAATACTTGTGCAGATCGATTTGAAACACGAAGTAAATTAATTCCGAATCCGTCTGCATGGAGACATGAGGCTCATTAGCGCCGAACAAGGCGATATCCCCATCCCTCAGTATCAACTGCTCCTCCGAACAGAACGCGGTTAACTCGCCCCGAACGATAAGCAGAAACTCGACTTCTTTATGATAGTGCCATTTCACGAACCGCTTGTGTTTCCAATCCAACTCCAACTGATGGCGTGCCGCTTCCGATGCCCGGCCTTTCGAATCGATCTGCCATATGCGCATCGCAAGAAACGGATTCTGATAAACGACCTGCTCGTTACGCATTTCAGGATACATGGGCAATCACCTGCTTGTTAGGATGGAGAGCATTATAGCGTATCAATACATGAACTATAATTAATAATTCTCTCTGAATTATAACAGAATAGTGTAAAAACGGGATAGAAGAAACCATTGTTCGCCAACCAGACTTTATCTACAATGAGGATGAAATTCCATGCGGACAAAGGGGAGTATCAGATAATGAGTAACAAACGTATCAAGGTCACGATTTGGAACGAATTTCGCCATGAGAAACATAACGGCAAGATTGCTGAAATTTATCCTTCAGGCATGCATGCGGCGATTGCCGAAGGGCTTGATCCGAACTGCGAAATCACTTTCGCTACCTTGGATGACGCGGAGCATGGACTTACGGAAGCGGTCTTGGACGAGACGGATGTGCTTACTTGGTGGGGGCACGGGGCTCACGACGAAGTAAGCGACGAGATCGTGGAGCGAGTTTACAATCGCGTGCTTAGAGGCATGGGGCTGATCGTTCTTCATTCGGGTCATTTTTCGAAAATATTCAAGATGCTTATGGGGACGTCATGCGATCTGAAGTGGCGCGAAGCGAATGAGAAAGAGCGGATTTGGGTCGTTAAACCGGGTCATCCTATCGTGGATGGAATCGGTGAATATATCGAGCTTCCGCAGGAAGAAATGTACGGGGAGCATTTCGACATTCCGGAACCGGACGAGCTGGTTATGGTCAGTTGGTTCGAAGGAGGAGAAGTGTTTCGCAGCGGATGCTGCTATACGCGCGGTCTCGGCAAAATCTTCTACTTCCGCCCGGGACATGAAACCTATCCGACTTACTATAACCCGCAAGTACGCAAAGTCATCTCGAACGCGGTGAAATGGGCGGCACCGGTTAAAGCGGACTACCCCCGTTACGGGCACGCTATTCCACCTCTAGAGATCATAAAGGAGAAAAACTGACGATGTTAAAAGTAGGAGTTATCGGGACAGGCGGCATATTCAAAGGGGCACATCTTCCGGGTTGGTTATCGCATAAGGAAGTGGAGGTCGTCGCGTTCTGCGACGCGTTCCGCGCGTCCGCGGAAGCGGCGGCGAAGGATTTCCCCGACGCAAAGGTATACGACGATTACCGGGAGCTGATCGCCGATCCGTCGATCGATATCGTCGGCATCAGCACTCCGAACCTGTATCATTCGGAGATTGCCATCGCGGCGCTTCAGAGCGGCAAGCACGTTTTCTGCGAAAAGCCGGATGCGGTGAATCCGCAAGAAGCGCAGAAGATGGCGGACGTGGCTAAGGCTTCGGGCAAGCTGCTGATGACGATGCGCAACAACCGGTTCAGCGAGGAAGCGAAATTCGCCAAGCGGATTATCGGAGAAGGACAGCTCGGCGACTTGTACATGGGACGCTGCGGCTGGATCCGCCGCAGGGGCATTCCGGGACGCGGCGGCTGGTTCACGACGAAGGAGCTTTCCGGTGGAGGACCTCTGATAGACCTTGGCGTGCATATGATCGATATGGCCATGTGGCTAAGCGGCAATCCGAAACCGGTATCGGTTACGGGCACAACATACCGTAAGTTCGCCGACAGGCCGGATGAGTCCGGCCGGATTCCTGCAGGCACGTTCGATGTGGAGGACTTGGCAGCAGGGTTTATCCGTTTCGACAACGGAGCTTCGCTTCAAATCGAATTCAGTTGGGCTTCGAATATCGCGGAGGAGCAGAAGTTCCTGGAGTGGAGAGGCACCGAAGGCGGCTTCAGCCTCATTAACGACAAGCTGCGTATCTTCACGGAATCGGAAGGTACGCTGATCGATCAGCAGCCGCAATTCTCGGAAAACCCGATTCCCCAGCATACCGCGAATATTCGGCATTTCATCGAGTGCGTGCTTGGCCGCGAGACGCCGACCATTACTCCTGAGCATGGCGTCGACATGATCAAGATCCTGTCGGCGATCTACGAATCGGCGGAAACCGGACGGGAAGTACGCTTAACCGAATAGGGTGCAAAGGGTGCAATTTAGTAGGGCTGTGGAATGAGTGAAGCATTTTCACTTATCCCACAGCCCTTTTCCGTTTTTTGGTCAGGTCTAACTATGTAATTTCCTCTCTTTCAATAGCAACTAACGGTCTGTAAGTACGTTTAAACGAGAGGCAAGAAATGATTTCTTGATCGTTAAGGTGCCTGATGCGTCTGCGGGAGGTTTGTAATGAAATCAAAAATCGTCTATTTGTTAACGTTTGTGCTCGTGTTGGCGAGTTGGGCGGGTAATTATACTTACAGCCGATTATCGCAGTTGCCGAATGCCGGCTTCTTAAGGCATTATATCGAGGTGTTCGATACGCCATCGGTCGCGTTCGATCTACTTTACGTCGCCAACAAGGGAGACAGGCGCAAGCTCGTGAGCGTAACGATTGATGAGCTGCCGTTGCTTCGATTCTATCCGGTTGCGAACCATGCGGATCTGCGGCATCAAACGATCTACAAAATCATTGGATATTTCGACGACGGCAATCTAGAGAATCGGCCGGCGTCAGCGCCGTTAATCATTAATACCGTTAACGCTTATTATAGCGATGGGACAATGAGCAAAGAGAATATAGGCAAGATCATCGTATACCGAGAGGCATATCCGAGATCGGGCGAGCCGCCTTTCCAAGGATCATCCTCCATGGGGTCCTCCAATTTCAGCGGGTCGCAGACGAAATTAATGAGTCGGCCGGCGACTCTCATGAGTACGACATCGGCTTGGCTTGAAGAGTTGGGCAATTCTTTTCAATTCAGCGTGAAGGGATCCTCGAGAGGGGATTTTCCAGCCGATTCGGAGGGTTATCCTCTAGGACTGAATAAAGGCCAGTCTCTCTTAACGGAATATAAATTCCAGATTCCTGCTAATAGCTCTCAATCCATAGAGGTTTATAACGTGTTGCTGGTTCACGATATTCTTGAAGCGGACGGCAAACATTGGAAAAATTGGGTGTTTGCCAATTATGTCCCATATCCTTCGGAGTCCGAGATGCGTGCCTATGTGCGTGCTCAAAGGGGGAGGGAGGCGAAGTGAACAAAGCCTATTCACGGATCGCATGGGGGCTTGCTCTTGACCTAATCGATTTTCGATTACAGAATTTCGACTTGTTTCCGGACGTTCTCGGTTACTTTCTTATTATGCTAGGCCTGTCGCAACTGAGCCGACATCACCGTTATTACTCTATAGCTTGGGCAGCGGCAGGGTTTCTATTGCTGATGGCTATTGTGCAATTCTTTGGTTTCCAAGCCGTGATTTCTTCAACCGATTCCGACACGCCGTCGGTTATGCTTTTAATGACAACCTCAATCCTTTTGGCCGCAGAAATGCTAATGATGTTTGGGATTTGCGGTGGGATTCAAGCCGATGCCCTCGTTCGGGAGAGGTTGGAGCTGGCGGATTCTGCTAGCAACGGATGGCGCGTTTTCTTCGCCCTGGGAACTCTTTTGTTGATTATCCTCCCATTTCAACTTAATTTCGGGCAAGGCGATTTGATGATCTTAACGATAATGCTCGGGTTAGGTGTGTTTATAAACAGCATATGGATTCTTCTGATCGTTCGCAGGGCCGGACGGGAACTGAACGGCGGCGGAAGCGAAGGCGGAAATGGTCCTGATCGTTCGCTTGGACAGAATATTGATTTGATAGGCTAAGAGGCAAAGGGACCCTTTACTCATGGGCATGGTCAATCAACAGTATAGAAGGGAGAGGTGATCGAATGAGCACACTTATTCAAGCTTTGGCCCTGGGGAACTACAGGGATGCGAAATATCATCCTTTTACAGGTGTCGACAAGGAGATCGAACAAATTTTCCAAGGGAAAATCGCAATTAGAAGCACGGGCGATTACGGGATGCTGAACGAGGAATACTTGTCGCCTTACCGACTGTTTATTTCCTACACGGAATTTGTCAAAGAGAAGCTATCTCCTGCCAGAACGGCTGCGCTGCTATCGTTCGTCGCGTTGGGAGGCGGATTTCTATCGATTCATAACGGCATTTCCTTGCAGAGAAATCAGGAGCTTGCCGTAATGCACGGCGCTAAATTCACGGGACATCCTCCTTTTACGACGCTGCCGATACATATACGAGAGCCGAATCATCGCATCATGGATCAAGTGGAACCTTTCTCCATCGACGACGAGCCTTACCGATTTGAGTTTAATCCCCATATCCAGACGACCATCCTGGCCGAGTACGAGCACGAAGGCGAGAAGTGGCCCGCTGCTTGGACGCATGAGTTCGGTTTGGGCAGGATCGTCTATTTAATGCCGGGCCACCAGTTGTCTTCGTTTAAGGTAAACGCTTATCGAAAGCTGATCCTAAATGCCGGTTTGTGGGCAGCAAAGATCACATAAATGCGATTAGAGATACTTTCAGTAGGTGCAGAACAGGCGCAAAGAGGCTGTCTCATAAGCCAGTTGATAACTGGCTTGAGTGACAACCCTGTTTCAAAAAGGAATCGTATTTTTAAGATATGGGCAAGCCGCTGCCAGCGGTCTAAATGAGAGAAAACGGAGTCAGTCAGTGCTCCAAGCCGCTGTCAGCGGTCTAAATGAGAGAAAACGGAGTCAGTCAGTGCTCTAAGCCGCTGTCAGCGGTCTGCGACGGTCTGCTAATTCTCGTCGGCGCTGGGGCCGTAAATGGCCGGGAGCGGGACGTCAAGCAGTCGGAGATAAACCGTTAGTTGCCCCCGATGATGATACCAGTGGTTGAGCATTAATGTTCTCACCATTTCGAATCGGGGTGCCTCCAAGATCGTTGTGCCTTCGAGGGTAAGCTTCCATGTCTCCATCAGACCGGTTTCTCCCCATGCGAGAAGCTTGTTTTCAGCTAAAACCATGTGTTTATCAAACGCCGAAAGGATCTCGTTCAGTGATGTTGCCTCAGGCAGAGGTACTATCGGGACTTCGCGAATCAGTTCATGCAAAAACTCAGCCAGGCCTCCGGGCACGCCCGAAGTATGTAAAGCCAACTGACCTAACGACATCGACTTTTCATGCGGCTTCCAGGAAAGCTTATCTGACGGTACTCTTTCGAGCACTTTCCGGGTCGATTCCGCTTCCCGTTTTAGCTCTTCGATCAACCAGCCGGAATAATTCATAAATACTCCTCCTCGGTATGTAGACTACTACCCTAACAATACCATGAAACAAAACAAGAAATTTCTTATGGATTGCTAAGGTTAGAAAGTCGGTTATCCATCTAAGATTCGTCCGTTACAGTCTAAGAAAAACGCAAGGAACGGAAGAACGACGAAAATTCGCTCTTCCGTTTTGTTTATTTTCTGAAATAATAGAAGGATAACAATCTAACAACAATCGGAGCAGGTGACACACTTGGAAGCGAAATTTTGTTCATCATGCGGTCATGAACTGGAAACCCGCGACATCGACGGGACGTTAAGAAAGGCATGCACGCAATGCAGTTTCGTTCATTGGGGCAACTACAGCATTGGCGTCGGCGCTCTTGTCGTTAAGGATGACAAGGTGCTTCTCGTCCGCAGGGCGCAGGATCCCGGCAAAGGCTATTGGACCAATCCGGGCGGGTACATTGAGCAACTGGAGCCGATTCACGAGACGATTAGGAGAGAAGTGTTGGAGGAGAGCGGTATCGAAGCCATTGTCCGAGGCATCGTCGCTTTGCGCGACCAGCCTAGAAGCATTCATAACCTCTATGTCGCTTTCTCGATGGATTACGTGAGCGGGGAACCGGTTCCTGATGGATTCGAGGTAGATGCAGCCGGTTTTTACAGCCTGGAAGAGATGGAGACGATGAACGTAGCTTCGTTCACGAAGTGGCTCGTCGACGTCGCCCTTCGGGGTAAGTCGGATGGATTGGCGTTAGATCGCGATCCTGTTGTTCCGCTAGAAGGGTACGGATTGTTCAGAATATAACAGGGAGTGTAAGGATGAGAACCCAACAAACGGCCTTAAGTCAAGCGATAGGAACCGAGTGATAAGAAACGTAACTTTGCAGCAGTTTAATGACACTCCGGGCGCTCTCCTCAGGCGTCTCGAGAGTCGTTTATCGGACATTTTACATAGACTTCCACATACGGAGCACCAAACGGCATAGGACGAGAACAGTATCCTCGTGAAGGCGCACGATTAACCTATTAACACAAGAAGAAACCTCTGCCGCGCTCGCAGCAGAGGTTTCTTATGTTAAGCGTCACACTGCCTCATGCCGCCATGGACATCGTAGGCATTGCGCCGTTATCGGACGCACGGCGGGCTGCGTGGATCCGTCTATTATGGAGCATGCCGTGCGCCATGGCAGGCTCCAGCTCATTCCTCTGAACCAATTCGATCATCGTTGCCATATCCCCCATCTGATAGGCCGCGGCAAGAATTCGCAGGAATGTCTTCAAGCCCTCATCACCGGGAAGGGGCAGCAATCCCTTCTCCACATCGTCCCTGATTGCCGGTAGCGATTGGCGCGCCCGATGAAGCGCGGCCTTCACCGCGCCTTCCGTCGTCTCGAGCATTGCGGCCGTCTCGGCGATCGAATAACCCAATACGTCCCGAAGTATGAATACAGCTCTTTGAAGCGAAGGCAATTGCTTGATCAAAGCATGGAAAACTGATTCGATCTCGAGATTTCCGTTGTCGGGCAAAGCGACCTTCGGCTGCTCAGCTTTCAGGATGCGGGTCAACTTCGTTTTTCTCCTCGTTTGATCGATCCAGGCGTTCTTCGCGATCCGCAACAAGTACGCTTCGAGATTGGGATGACCGATGTTTCCTAGTGCGTTAATCGCTTTAAGCCATGTATCCTGCGCCAAGTCCTCCGCGTCCCATTGGGATTCCGTGAGTGACAGGCAGTAACGTCTCAGCATGCTTTGCAACCGCTCCACGTTGCGGCTGTCTTTTTCAATGATCTCGACATTGTCTATCCCGCCAACCAAGCTCATAGAGCATCCTCCATTACGCGGTATTTTCCTTGCTACTGTATACGAATTAAGCTAACCGAAAGATACGCTTTTTGGAGCTTTCGTTCAATTATTTCTACGATGACATAAGTTTATCCCTGAACCGGCGCAAGGTAAATCGGAATTTCCGGCCGTTCTTCCGTATCCTTAGGAAGCCTTCGTTCGTTTTCAAGTGGAAAGCCAACTAAACATGGAAGCGGAGGCAGAGTTACATGAGCAATTACGTTCCGTATGTGGTCGAGCAGACCAATCGAGGCGAAAGATCCTACGATATTTATTCCCGGTTGCTGAAGGATAGAATCGTGTTCTTGGGGAGCGCGATCGACGACCAGGTCGCCAATAGCATCATCGCGCAATTATTGTTCTTGGCCGCCGAGGACCCGGAGAAGGAAATCAGCCTTTACATTAACTCCCCCGGCGGCTCAACTACCGCAGGCTTCGCCATCTACGACACGATGCAGTTCATTAAGCCTCAGGTTCATACGATATGCACGGGGATGGCGGCTTCGTTCGGGGCGATCCTGCTGCTGGCGGGCGCCAAGGGCAAGCGCTTCGCGCTGCCGAACAGCGAGATCATGATCCACCAGCCGCACGGGGGAGCGCAAGGGCAAGCCAGCGACATCGCGATAAGCGCCAAGCGAATATTGGATACCCGCGAGAGGTTGAACCGAATGACCGCTGAGCGGACCGGACAGCCGTTGGAAAAGGTAGCGAAAGACATGGACCGCGATTTCTTCATGTCCTCCCAGGAAGCCCTGGAATACGGAATTATCGATCAAGTGATAGCTTCGGCCGATCAAGCTTCATAATCATGCCTTACCCAAACACCCTATCTCCTTCCTTGACCGGAATGGAGACGGGGTGTTTTTAGATCGTCCCCGCACAATTTCAGCATGATTTTATCTTGACTCCGCTTACACCCCATGCCATAATGTACACGCGTACATTATTAATATGCAGACAGGATGTTAGAGCCTTTGACTAACCGTAAGGAAGTAGCAAAGCTTGCCCGCGTATCCGAAGCGACCGTCTCGCGCGTGCTTAACGGAATCGGACCGATGAAGGAATCGACCCGGGAGCGGGTGCTGGAAGCAGCCAAAAAGCTGAATTACGAGCTGAATGCCGTCGCGTCGAGCTTTGCCAGAGGAAAAAGCGGCAACCTGGGGGTTGTTCTCCCCTATGTGCCGAAGGTTCATCTATTCTCTACTTACTATTTCTCGGAACTGTTAAGCGGGATTGGGGAAGCGGTTCGTTCCAAGGGATATGGGCTGCTGCTTTTGTTCCGCGACCCGTCGGCCGTCTATGATTACGCGTCTTTATATCGTACGCAGCGGGTCGATGCTTGCATCGTTCTCGGGGCGAGCGGGATCGATTCGGAGACGGCGGGGATTAACCGGTTGGCCGAGGAGAGGCTGCCGTTCTGCGTGATGGACCAACGGTTCGACAATCCCCTCGTTAGCATCGTCGCGTCGGATCACGAGCAAGGCAGCTATGACGCGGTTAAGCACCTGTTAGGGAAAGGTTGCAGAAGGGTTGGATTTCTGAACGGTTCGCCGCAGTACTCCAACAGCCGGGACCGAATGTCCGGCTATCGCAGGGCTTTGCTGGAAGCGGGAGTACAGCCGGAGGAATCCATCATGTATGAGGGGAACTACAGCCGCACTAGCGGTTTGCAAGCCGCGAGCCAGGTTTATCGGGATTTGGATCGCTTGGATGCCATCTTCGTTAGCAACGATCGGATGGCGATCGGCCTGACGCAAGGCTTGAGGGAAAGGGGCTGCCGGTTGCCGGAGGATCTCAAGGTCGTCGCATACGACGATTCGGACGCGGCCAGCCTGACGGAGCCCCCGCTTACGACGGTTAAGGTTCCATTTTATGAAATGGGAAGACTTGCGGCGGAGCAATTGCTAATCCGGTTGACGGACAAGGAGCATGACGAGCCTATCATCAACGAAAAGCTGCAAACCGAGCTCATAGTAAGAAAATCAAGCGGCAATTAAGCGGAATGGAGAATGGATAGATGAGAAAAGCGTTGATCGTATGGGGCGGTTGGGATGGCCATCAGCCTAAAGAAGTTGCGGAAATTTTTCGCGGTCAGTTGGTGGAGGAAGGCTTCGAGGTTGAAGTATCGGATAAGCTGGAAGCTTTCGCCGACGGAGAGAAGCTGAAGGGGCTCGATCTGATCGTTCCGGTATGGACGATGGGACGAATCGAGCAGGAGTGGGTAAACAACGTCTCCGCAGCGGTGCAGAGCGGCGTTGGAATCGCAGGCTGTCATGGCGGGATGTGCGACTCGTTCCGGGATAACACGGATTGGCAATTCATGACCGGAGGGCAATGGATAGCGCACCCGGGCAATGACGGTACGGAGTATAAGGTAGAGATCAAGGCCGGCTCCAGCCCGCTGGTCGAAGGCATAGAGGATTTCACGGTATCGACGGAGCAATATTATTTGCATGTCGACCCGGCTAACGAAGTGCTGGCGACAACCCGTTTTCCGGTAGCCCCCGGACCCCACTCGCCCAATAAAGCGGTCGATATGCCGGTCGTCTGGACGAAACGCTGGGGTCACGGACGCGTCTATTACAACTCGCTCGGCCACCAAGCGAATATTATGGAAATTCCAGTCGTGAAGGAACTGATGCGGAGAGGCTTTAATTGGTGCGCGGAAGGCAAAGCGCTTGCTCCTGCAGGCCAAGCACGGGAAGCTTACACTGGAATGGCCGATAACCAACTTTAACTCGGGAGAAGAGGATCTTTTATGGATAAAATCAAAGTCGGCATTATCGGAACGGGTAATATAAGCGGCATTTATTTTCAGAACGGCAAACGGTTCGAGTCGATGGAAGTCGTGGCGTGCGCGGATATGGACGTTGAACGCGCGAAAGCGAAGGCAGCGGAGCACGGGATTCGCGGCTGCTCGGTAGAGGAGCTGCTCGCCGATCCGGACATTCAAATGATTATTAACCTGACGATTCCCTTGGCGCACGCGTCGGTATGCTTGCAAGCGCTCGAAGCGGGGAAACACGTCTATGTGGAGAAGCCTTTGGCAGTTACCCGCGAGGAAGGCTTGCAGGTTCTTGAGCTGGCGCGCCGCAAAGGGCTGCTCGTAGGAAGCGCGCCGGATACGTTCCTGGGCGGTGGAATTCAGACCTCCGTTAAGCTTGTGGAAGATGGCTGGATCGGCACTCCGATCGGGGCGACGGCGTTCATGGTTTGCGGCGGACACGAGAGCTGGCATCCGGCGCCGGAGTTTTACTACCACAAAGGCGGCGGTCCGATGTTCGATATGGGACCGTACTATTTAACGGCTTTAATCGCATTGCTCGGCCCGATCTCGCGGGTGACGGGCTCGGCCCGCATTTCCTTCCCGGAACGTACGATTACGAGCCAGCCGAAGTTCGGGCAGAAGGTTAAGGTTGAGACGCCTACCCATATCGCGGGCATTATGGACTTCGCCTCCGGGCCGATCGGTACGCTGCTTACGAGCTTTGACGTGAAGGGAAACTCGACGCTTCCTCGCATCGAGGTATACGGAAGCGAAGGAACGCTTCTCGTTCCCGATCCGAACGGCTTTGGCGGTCCGATCAGCATCTGGCGCGCCGGCTCCAAGGAATGGTCCGAGCTTCCGCTAACGCACGGGAAAGCCGAGAATGCGCGCGGCGTGGGAGCGGCCGATATGGCCAGGGCGATCCAAACCGGCCGCAAGCATCGCGCTAACGGCGAGCTGGCCTATCACGTGTTGGAAGCGATGCACGGCTTCCACGACGCTTCCGAGCAAGGGGCGCACTACGTCATGAAGAGCACCTGCGAGAAGCCCGCTCCTTTGCCGCTTGGGTTGGCGGACTTTAGCTTGGATTGAGCAGAGAGAAGATCGGACCCAATACGGAGATCATTCTCGCAGCCCTCCTCCTGGGGGGCTTTTGGCATACTGAGAGACTGGAATCCGTTTAGTTGCTCCAATAATTATTTTTTTGGGGTATTCGGATTTTGTGGTGGAAAAGGGCTTATAATTCACCCTTCTCCAATTTCTCAATCAAGGTGGATATGTCGATACCAAGCAACGTAACTTCTTCTGGCTCACGAATAACAGGAGGCATATTGAATATTGGTAAATACTCCTCCAGCTCGTATTTATCGATCCGCCGCTGATACTTAGGCTTCCGTTGTTTGGCAAACCCCTCTGTAAAGAGTATTTTGGCTCGTAGGGCTTCGAATGAATAGCCCCTACCTAAACGGTTAATGACACGGATAAGGCTATTCAGAGATTCCGTATAGGCGTTGGTGACGCGGTGATCGAAGTAGGAGAATATTTCAGCTTCCCAGTTCTCCATAGCCTTTGTAAGAGGCTCAAAAGCAGTTAGAAATTCCTTCGGTATCTTAACTTTCCAATCGTGGTATTTGAGATGTGCTTTCTGTCTGCTGTCGATGTCCCATAAGTCAAAGAACGATTCCTTCAATTCGTATGCAATACTGAGGGAGGGGTGCTTCTTAGTCCACAGGTCAAGCGTTACTTTGTCCATCTCTGTAAGCTCTTTGTGGCGTTTCAGGAGGATAAAACGGTCGTGCATAAGCCCGCGCCGTTCCTTTGGTGATAAGCCTTCTCTAAGCTGTTTGCGGATGGTTTCTAACGCCTGGTTCGCCATACGGACAACGTGAAACTTATCAACGATGATAGTTGCTTTGGGAAGTACAGCCTTTACAGCGTCCTTATAAGGCCGCCACATATCCATTGTGACGTATTGTATTCGCCCTCTGTTCGGAAGACGTGAGAGATAGCCTACGACCGTTTCCTTATTTCGATTAGGAAGAAGATCCAGCAGCGTTCGTTCTTCGATGTTGGCTAAGACGCAACGGGGCTTTATGATGTGAATCTCGTCAATGCCAAGCCAATTAGGAGTTTCAAACCGAAGCGTTTCTTCAAGGCGGTTGATGTAGTCACGAAAGATATTCCGGACCGTCTTTTCATCTATCCCAACATCATCCGAAATGCTGACAAATGTTCGTTTAAGGCTTTGCTTCTCAACGTAAGACAAGAGGCGCTTTGTACAGCTTCTCTTTTCGTCTATGGTATGATCTAACCATCCCCAAAAGGTTTGATTGCACTCACGGCATTTATACCGCTGCCGCTTTATGAGAAGCCCTACCCGCTTTCCGTGAAACGGCAAGTCTATACAAAGCTGCTCTCTGTTACTGTGCTTGTAGAGGTTCGCTACGCATCCACAATGAGGGCAATGAGAAGGTGGAGAGTTCGTCTCCACCTGAATGAGAAAATCATGTTCATTCTCTGAAATGCTAATAACCGTAAAACGCGAAAGATTAAGAATATCCATGTGGCTACCTTCTGGTCATCAAAATAGACTTAATTGTTTCTCTTCGAACGAGGAAGCAGCTATAGGGTAATCCACAAGACTTCTTCACGATCTTTGCCGCTTTCGGCCTTTACTGCTTTGGTTTCTCGTTTTCAATGCTTTAACGGTTCGTCGTATAATGGGTGAGCATATCCTGCAAGCAGGACCGGTCCGGAAGAGCGTTCAGAACTTCGAGAAAATCGCTGTGATCGTCTTCTGTCATCTCGTGTTTGTACATTCGAAAGCTTCTATCTATAGGATAAACGGAGGATCTGCGTAGATCAATACGTCAGAACGGTTATATCGTTCAATGAGCTACATAGCCGGTTGCTGTTATCCCATTCTTTCGTCTTTCTGAAACGGCAGAATCGAGAGCGCTTCTCCAACCGGTCCGGTCACTTGTTTTGCCGCCTATAGCTTGCCTCATTCGAACAACTGTAGTATTTTTCTCTGGAATACGGAGTCCAACGCAACTTGTGCGCCAACTCATCTGCTCCATCACGGATAACGTTCGGTGAAAATATGGTCTTCGACTCGACGAATTGTTGATTTGATGCTGATTTGAATATACAGAAGCCGTCAGCCTTTGCGTAATAATCTAATCATCGGCAGCCTTGGACGAGATAATAAATCCTGGACTGCCGCTGACTTGTTGTGTCGTAAGCAGGAGATGAGAAGTATACAATCTTTGTCATTCAGCCTGGCGAGACTGCTCGAGAACCGGCAAATTTACGGTATTCCTTCCTTTCCGAAGGAATAGTCCTAAAACTATCCCGCACAAGCCGACTATAACCATGATGCCAAAGGTAAAACCGAATGCTTGTGACGCAAAAGCCTCTTGATTGCCGGACGATGCCGTTGCCTCTGCCGTTAGCCGGGTCAAGAGCGTTGAGTAAATGGTTACAAGCGTCGCTACTGTTAGTGAACAGACCAGTTGCTGAGTAGCTCCGGCTAATGAGGTGACCCGGCTGACTAACTCCCGCGGCGCTTGATTTAGAATATGTGTATCAAGCGGCATCATCATCAATCCCATTCCACAACCAGCCATTGCGAGCGGCAGCACCAATGATTGATATGAGGTCAACTGATCCATGTATGTGAATTGGCACAGTGCGGCTGTCAAAAGACCAAGGCCAATCACAATGAGCCAGCGAACCCCGATCCGGTCAAACAAGTACCCCCCAAGCGGCATTGTGAGTGCCGCTGCGATCGGTTGCGGCAGCAACGTTAACCCGGTGTCGAATGCACCGAATCCGCCCGCTTGCTGCAAAAATTGCGGCACAAGGAACAGTGCTCCGAAAATCGTGAATGTTACAATCCACTGAACGATCATCGCCAACGAAAAGTTGAAAGATTGAAACACGCGAAGTTCAAGAAGCGGCCGTGCCGAGCGGAGTTCCACCAGAATGAACGCCAGAAGCAGGACTACACCCAGAACAAGGCTCGTGATCGTGGGTGCGGATGTCCAACTCCTTGCGCCTTCATTTACCCCGTACGTCAAGGCGACTAAGGCAAGCGGACCTAATAGTAGTCCAGGCAGATCGAGAGCGGAAACAGGATTTTTGTCGATCTTCGGCAAGCTCCTCATGCCGTATAGGATGCTAAATAAACCCACCGGAATATTAATCAGGAATATCCAGCGCCACGAATGAAATTCAGCAAGCCATCCGGATACGACCGGTCCAATCGCAGGAGCCAATAAAATAGGCACACCGAACAGCCCCATCACCGTGCCGACCTTTTCTGGGGGACTCAGTTTGAACACGTAGGCAAGTCCTACCGGAATCACAAAACCGCCCCCGAGCCCCTGGATCACCCGAAATGCGATAAGCCATTCCACCTGATTCGACGTTGCGCAAAGAGACGAGCCTAACGTGAACATAAAGATGGAAGTTAAAAAAATACGCTTAGCGCCATATCGGTCTGACAACCATCCAGCCATCGGAATGACGGCAGCGGTTGCCAGCATATAACCTGTTACTGTCCACTCCAAGGTTGACAAACCTGCTTTAAAGTCTTCCACCAGCGTTGGTAAAACGACGTTCATAACTGTCGTATCGAGAATTACCATGAAACTGCCTACAATAATGGCAATTAATGGCGCCAATACTTTGGACATCCGGAAATTGGATGGACCTGTTACGTCAACTGTTTCCCCAGTCATCCACACGCACCTTCTCTAATTGTCCTTCTCGGATTTATGATCACGCGTATCCTCCCAGATACAATACGTTCCAGCGATGTCCGTCCAAATCTGTGAAAGCGGCCCCGTACATGCTTCCTTGAATGCGTTGGGGCTTACTGAAGATTGCCCCGCCTGCTTGTTCCACTTTCTTTACCAAGTCATCCACATCATCCATACTCGCCGCTTCGATGGAAATCAAGACCTCGAAGCCTTGCTTCGGATCTGCGACGTCATGCATGGCGGCTTGCCGTAATTCAGCATCAGGGAACAACATCACGAACAGATCACCTACGGAGACACAATTACCGTACTGAGGTTCTTCCGAAAATCCTAAATGCGTAAAAAATTGTACGGACTTTTCGGGATCCTTCACAGGCAGATTAATCCAGGCTTTTTTTAACATGTTCATTCTCCTCATCGTTTAATAAATGGCGTAGGCTTATCTGTGTCCATTCCGAATCAACAAATTCACCTCCATAATTGGACACAGAAAAGGACTTGCACATGAACTATAACCTAAATAACTATCATAATGCAAGTTATATTTACTTTTATCATGCAAGTGTGTTAATATTGCAGTATGAAACGTTCAGATAATAAGTCCCGTTGTCCGATTAATTTTTCTCTTGAAACGATTGGCGACAATTGGTCTATGTTGATTGTTCGCGACATCGTCTATTTTGGCAAAAAAACATTTAACGAATTTTTACATTCTGAAGAAGGGATCTCGACAAACATCCTCACTGCCCGTCTCAACCATTTAGAGCAAAAGAATGTTCTTATCAAAATGCCTCATCCTACTGATAAGCGAAAAGAGGTGTATTGTCTAACGGAGAAGGGATTGGACCTGATACCCATCCTATTGGAACTGGCCATCTGGGGGTTTACGCACGACGAAAAGACAGAGGCCCCGCAGAACTGGTTCGATGTGATCCACGCAAATAAGGAGAAGGTAATCTATCTTGTGCGAGAGACGGTGAAAAGAGGCGGTTCCATTTTTGTTGGATCTGACAGCGTTGTGAGCAAGTTACAGATTACCGAAAGTTGAGATTGACTCGAATTTTTTCATTACTCCGTTTGATTTAGAAAATTGGCTTATCTATACTTGCCGCTTTAAGCTAAAACTTTATTGTTCGCGAATCGATAACACGAAACAAGTTAAAAACGTTCCATCCCATATCATTACCTTTTCGTTTTTGGACAATTGTTTGTTGAACAATACCGTGCCAGATAGGTCTTATGATCAAGCATCTGGATAACTTTACCACCATCACGATACGACTCAACCAAGCTCCAATAATATGTACCACCGACTAATTTTCGACGTAAAAACATTTCCATCACCTACATTTTGACATTACAAGATGAGGAATTAACCTATATTTTATAATACAAAGGCGGCTTTCCACCATATAATCCGATTTTATATTAAAATGTTATCGAGGACTATTCCACCACAAATTCCGAATAGCCTTTTTTTGTTGATAATAGGGACGAGATCATTCACACTGTTCTAGGGTTAGATTGATAGGAATGGAGCAGAGACAGCACAGTATGGACAAAAAATGGATTTATTATTTGGGTCTCACTATGGTATCGGTCATATGGGGGGCTAACTTCGGAGTATCCCGTGCTGCGATGGACACGTTCGATCCGATTTTATTCTCCTTTCTTCGGTTCGGGCTGGCCGTGCCGTTCTTTTTCTTCCTCTTGAAACTAAAAGAGGGCAGCGTCGGTTTGCCATGGAAAGTCGTGCTGCAGCTGGCTTTGATCGGTTTAATCGGAGTTACGGGGCTTGAAATCGCGGTGATGTATTCGATCAAATATACGACTCTCGCCAACGCTTCTTTGTTGAATGTGGCGCCATGGCCGATTTTTGCCGCTCTCTTTGCTCCTTTGTTCGTGAAAGAGAAGTTTACCCGGCGGCTTGGCGTTGGAGGAGCAGCGGCGATTGCGGGGGTTACGTTCATTATTCTTGGCGGCGAAGAAGGCTTGAATCTGTCGTCTGATCATATGATCGGCAACCTGCTGGCCTTCGGCGTCAGCATAGTCGGGGCTTTGTTTAATCTCGCTTGCATGCCGCTCATGAAACAATATTCCGCCCTGCGCGTCAGCTCATGGTATATTTTCTTCGGCAGCTTGTTCATGTTCCCGTTCACGATGGGGAGCTGGAGCAAAGTCGATTGGAGCGGACTGGGAACGGGCCAATATGCGGCAATCATCTACAACGTTGTCATTTGTACAGTGTTTGCCTTTGTTATATGGAATGCAAGCATGTTCAAGATCGGCGCGGCGCGAGCGAACTTCTTCCGTTACGTTGTGCCGGCATCCGCGGTCGTCGCGGGCCTCATCTTCTTCGAAGAGGGCATTACGGTTTGGCAGTCGGCAGGGGCTGTTTGCATGGCTGCAGGATTGGTATGGATCAGCACGGAAAAGAAGCAGCCGTCCGGAAACATGACTGCGGATCTTAACATCACATAGAATCCGTGCGGAAGCTGATCAATTATTCAAACCTCATACGTTTCAATAGGGCGCTTCGGACTATTCCGGAGCGCTTGTCTGTATTCGGAAGGAGATTGGCCGCGCCATTTGCGGAATTTTTTCGAGAAATAGAGCGCATCGCCGAAGCCGACGGATGAGGCGACCTGATCGACGGTCATCGGAGTGGCTAGCAGCAGCTCGGCCCGCTGCATGCGAATATGGAGCAAATATTGCATGGGCGACAACCCGGTCGACTGTTTGAACAGCTTGCAGAGATGAGTTCTATGGTAGCCCAGCATCCCGGACATTCGCGCGATGGATATCGGTTGGGTGAACTGAAGGGTAAGGAATTGAATGGCTTGTTTCATGACAAGGTCGGAGGCCGTAACGGCCGCCGGTTGATTCTCTTCGAGCTTCTTGCGCGCAACCCCGAACTGCTGAAGCAGGAGACGAACCCACCCTCCGGCTTCCATATTGGACAATTCGGGACAAGGAGGGGAATCGAAGCATCGGTGAAGCTGGCCGTAATAATTCCGGACGCTCGGGTTGAGGCTTCCCGATACTACGGGCCCCTCGGGGGCAGCTCCCAATGAGGCCATGGCAGCGGCGGCGCCATGGCCGACGAATGCGACCCATACGTAACGCCAAGGCTCGTGCTCATCCGCCTGATAGGAAAACAATTCCCCCGGGAATATGATGAACGTATCTCCCGCGCCGCATCTGTAGCTCTTGCCCCGGATCATGAATTCGCCATGCCCGGAAAGCACCGTATGAATGAGATAATAATCGTGTATAGCCGGTCCCATTTTGTGCAACCGGATCGGCTGAGCCTCTCCGCTGAAGAGGACGGCGATCTCCTCATCTGATGGTGAGGGGTTGAAGCTGACGAAATAGGAGTCATGCTCGGGAGTCATCCAATGTCACCTGCCTAAAGTCTTTTTTCTATTACTTTAACAAATAAACGACAAATGTCCATATAGATGCGCGAACCATCCATATTCTTTTGGGTGCGCTTGCATTACATTGAGGATAGCAGTTCACTTTATTCATTCGGAGGTTTTGATCTTGTCCAAAATTACTTTTCTTGGCGCGGGCAGTACGGTATTCGCCAAAAACGTGCTCGGCGACGTTATGCTTACACCAGCCCTTCAGGGCTTCGAGATTGCTCTGTTCGACATCGATCCCGTACGTCTGAAGGATTCCGAGAACATGCTCAATAACATCAAAAAGACATCCGGCAGCACTAGCGTGATCAAAGCTTTTTCCGACCGCAAAGAAGCCCTCCGCGGATCTAAATACGTGGTTAATGCGATTCAGGTGGGCGGCTACGACCCTTGTACGATTACGGACTTTGAAGTTCCCAAGAAATACGGCCTAAGACAAACGATTGCCGATACGGTCGGGATTGGCGGCATTTTCCGCAACCTTCGCACGATTCCGGTCATGCTCGACTTCGCGGCGGACATTCGCGAGGTTTGCCCGGACGCATTGTTCCTTAACTACACGAACCCGATGGCTGTATTAACAAACGTCATGAATACTTACGGCGGCGTGCAAACGGTCGGGTTATGTCATAGCGTGCAAGCGTGCGTTCCGGAATTATTCAAGCATCTGGAAATCGACCAGACAGGCGTTAAGACAAAGATTGCCGGAATTAACCACATGGCATGGCTGCTCGAAGCAACGAAAGACGGAGTCGACCTCTACCCGGAAATCAAGAAACGCGCAGCTGCGAAGCAGAATGAGAAGCATTGGGATATGGTCCGCTTCGAGATGATGCTGAAATTCGGGTATTACATCACGGAATCATCCGAGCATAATGCCGAGTATCATCCGTATTTCATCAAACGCAACTATCCTGAATTGATCGAACGCTTTAACATTCCGTTGGACGAATATCCGCGCCGATGCATCGAACAAATTGGCAATTGGAAAAAAATGCGCGACGAGTTGGTCAATGACGCGAATCTCGAACATAAGCGCTCCCACGAATACGCATCTTATATATTCGAAGCGATCGAAACCAACGTACCTTTCAAGATCGGCGGCAACGTTATGAACACGGGCGGTCTAATCTCCAACTTGCCGCGTGAAGCCTGCGTGGAAGTTCCGTGCTTAGTCGATCGCTCCGGCGTCAACCCGACTTATATCGGCAACCTTCCACCGCAGCTTGCCGCGCTGAATCGTACCAATATCAACACCCAGCTGTTGACGATTGAAGCGGCGATAACGGGCAAGAGAGAGCACATTTACCATGCGGCCATGCTGGATCCGCATACGGCCGCCGAGCTGTCGATGGATGACATTATCTCAATGTGCGACGATCTGATCGAAGCTCACGGGGATTGGCTGCCGAAGTACTCTGTGGTATAGTACGAAGTAATATAACCAAAGAAGAAATCTGAGACTCCGGCTTGCAAGGCCGGCGGTCCCAGGAGAGGTTCGCGAACTCCCTCTATAAAAAACTAAGAAAACGTACGCGTTTCTTATCGACCCTGCTGCAGCCCGCCGCTGCAGCTTCGGTCGTAAGATGGGCGCCGTTTTTTCATGTTCTTTTGTGGATTTGGAGCTTATTCCCGCCAATCTCTTTCTTCTCATCCAGGAAGGAGATTTTTTCATGCGCACGAAAGAAGAAATGCAAGACATTACGCTGCTCGGCAATCAAGGAACCCGGTATGTATTCGAATACGATCCGCAAGTACTGGAGGCGTTCGACAACAAGCACCCGGGACGGGATTACTTCGTTAAGTTCAACTGTCCGGAGTTCACAAGTCTATGCCCGATGACGGGCCAGCCGGACTTCGCAACCCTCTACATTTCGTACATCCCTGATCTGCGGATGGTGGAGAGCAAGTCGCTCAAGCTATACCTGTTCAGCTTCCGGAACCACGGCGATTTTCACGAGGATTGCATGAACATCATCATGAACGATCTAATCAGCTTGATGGATCCCCGTTATATTGAAGTGTGGGGGAAATTCACCCCGCGCGGCGGCATTTCCATCGACCCTTATTGCAATTGGGGCAAGCCTGGAACCAAGTACGAGTTAATGGCGGAACACCGTCTGATGAATCATGATCTATATCCCGAGAAAGTCGATAATCGCTAAGAGGGACGACGGATATCCATATAGATACCGATACCCGCCTCATGATTCCGATGACGTTAAAAAAGTATTGCATAGCGTATAGTCCGGGGTCCTACCAGCAGATGGACCCGATCCATCATGAAAGTTAGGCCAACCCCGGCGCTACGGATACACTAAACTTGGATTTATCACATTAATCAACCCGTATACATAACGGTTCCTTGGAAATGGTAAGGGACTACTACTTCTTTCTCCATCGTATGAATTTTGAGCTTTTCCGGCAAATAACTCATCAGGTCATTGGCATTCTGAATATCGATCCATTTTACTTCTAAGATCACGTTATCAGGATCAATGATTTGAATTTCACCGCCAACTACTTTTGCTAAGAAGGTAAATAGTAAAGCGTGGTGACCTCTTTCTCGAAAAAACCCCTCCCTTAGTGAATGAAGACCAATAATTTCAATATCGAGCCCTGTTTCTTCTTTCGTTTCCCTTACCGCTGCTTGCTCTAAGGTTTCCCCTAACTCTACAGTACCGCCAGGAACACTCCAATAGGAATTGTCTTGTTTTTTATTTTCGACCAATAATATCTTCTGTTTCTGTTCATCGAAAATAAGTGCAAAAGCGACATCGACTCTCTTCAAGTTAAAAACCTCCAAGTATAAATTTAATAGCTTTGTTAAAAGAAGTGTTGGAGGGAGTAGTATGTTGAAAAAATATTCCGAACGGGCAGAATAGATGTAATCCAGACCCGAAATGTCCGTTTCATGGTATAGTGTTTTAAATAAAAGCTACCGGTAAAAAATGAGGAGATGAATAAATTATGTCAATTCGGCCGTCAAAAGAAGAATATAACACTTATTTTGAGAGGTATGTGAGCTTGGTTCCAGAAGGAGATATAGGTGGTATTCTAACCCAATCTCTCAAGAATACGTCTGATGTATTTTCAGCCGTTTCGGAAGATCGGGCAAATTATCGATATGCCCCGGGAAAGTGGAGCCTGAAAGAAGTGTTGTGCCATATTACGGATAACGAACGGATCATGAGTTACCGTCTGCTTCGAATCGCAAGAGGAGACAAAACGCCGCTTGCTGGTTATGATCAAGATGTTTTGATGAGCGGAACGTCTTTGGATAAATGCCCTTTGACTGATCTTTTGGAAGATTATATGGTTGTACGCCGGGCAACTCTCACTTTACTTCGTGGGCTTGCGGAAGAAGCATGGTCTAGGCGAGGTATTGTCAATAATAGCGAGTCATCCGCATTGGCATGGGCTTACATTCTTGCCGGCCATGAGCTTCATCATATGAACGTTATCAAAGAAAAATATTTAAACTAAAAGGAGCCGCACTCGCGGACCAAGAGATGAGATGATGTTGAATGCATAAGGAAATTAAGCTCTTGGCTATTTCAGGGAGCCTTCGTCAAAACTCCTCAAATACAGCACTAATGAAAGCTATCATTGGATTAGCTCCAGAAAACATGAAATTTACCATCTATGAAGGGTTGGGCGACCTTCCACATTTTAACCCTGACTTCGATATTGACGAAGGGCCTGTTACGGTCAGAGGACTAAGAACACAACTAAAGGAAGCAGATGGTGTGCTTTTATGTACACCGGAATATGGGAACGGTGTGCCTGGCGTATTGAAAAACGCCCTGGATTGGCTCGTATCTACAACAGAGTTTATGAATAAACCTACAGCGGTAATCAGTGCCTCACCAACTCCAATGGGCGGGGATAAAGCTCACGCTTCACTTCTGCTTACACTTAAAATGATTAATGCTGAGATTGTAGAAAGAGGGACATTAATCATACCGCACATCACTTTGAAATTAAATAATGAAGGCATTATTACGGATACAAATCTAAAAACGGAGTTATTATCCGTGCTCCAGGCACTTGAGCAGGCATGTTACTAAGGCAGGATGCCGTCAAGTTATGGCAGCCTGTTCAAGGGCAGGATAGTAAACCTAATCCCGTTTATGCTTTAATCAACGAGGGCACATCCTTTTTTGGCTTTTTGTCTGTCCGATGACTGGAGAGATATTGTTGGTCCTACTTTTCCCTTACATTTTATAGATAATGAAGATTTAGCTAAAAGAATTTGGATCCTACTACCGAGTTTTGAGGGTTAAAGATTTACAAAAACCATTTATTCTTAAAGAACATAAAGAATTAAAAAACGTCCGATCTATTATAGAACAGGTAGAGTATTGGAATCCTCAGACTGTTGGGGATGTGATCTATAATCCGTGGGATTAGAATTGAGGTGAGGTGGACTAATGAGGTTTATATTTGACCTATGAAAATATAACTTCAGATATTCAAATACCATCAATCCCAGCAGTCAAAAAATATAAGTTTAATGTAACTCCAACCGAAGATTTTGGAGAGAATTCAATGAAACTACATTATGAAGACCATAAAGGACAATTACACACAGAATATGTTTTTGGATATTTTGAAAAAGGTTTTTGGGGCTGCGATAATAACTTTAAAATCTATTGATGAGAATGGGAAAATTCAAATTGATGTCGATGAGGAAATGTTCAACTACGGGGTGGAATTAAGATGAGTTTAACCTAAAAGCCGAGAAGTCCCGTACCTCTAAACGACCATACTCACGTAGTGAGCGTGAAGGTGGGAGATGAATCGGTGCATTTAGAATTCGGTTTGTCGACAGGAAGGCGAACAAACATTCCCCTATTTGTGGTATAATCTACCTATGGGGGTGATCGCATGAATAAGGCTTATCGGTTCCGAATCTATCCCACAACAGAGCAATTGGCGATGATTCGTAAGACGTTTGGCTGTGTTCGGTTTATCTACAATCAGATGCTGGCAGAACGTCAGACGAAGTATGAACGATACAAAGACGATAAAGAACAGCTGAAGCAGCAGAGGTACCGGACACCGGCTGGATTTAAGACGGAGTTCGACTGGCTGCGAGAAGTAGACAGTCTCGCGCTGTGCAATGCGGAGTTGAACCTGAAGACGGCCTTGCGGAACTTCTTCCGTGACAAACGCCTCGGGTATCCGAAGTTCAAGAGTCGGAAAAACCCGGTTCAGAGCTACACGACCAACAATCAGAATGGGACGGTTCGAATGGCAGAAGGCGGGAAGTTTGTCCGTGTCCCTAAACTCGGTGATATCCGAATAAGGCTCCATCGACAGATTCCAGATGGACATGCCATCAAATCAGCGACAATCAGCCGTAACCCAAGTGGGAAATACCACATATCCATACTGACAGAATACGCGGCAAACTTGGAGCTGGTCATCCCCCGCCTTGAAAGTGTACTGGGTCTGGACTACAGTTCACCGTCGCTGTACATCGACCACACTGGCACATCCGCAGACTATCCGAAATATTTCCGCCAGATGGAAGCCCGGCTGAAGAGAGAACAGAGAATCCTCTCCAGAAGGAAAAAGGGTGGCTCAAACTGGCAGAAACAAAAACTTCGGGTAGCCCGGCTCCATGAGAAGATATCCAACCAGCGGAAAGATTTCCTGCACAAAGAGAGTAGACGGTTAGTAGAAGCATGGGATACAGTAGCTGTGGAAGACCTAAACATGAAAGCGATGTCCCGAACGTTATCCCTCGGAAAAGCAACGATGGATAATGGAAACGGCATGTTCAGAGCATTCCTCAGCTACAAACTGACCGAACGAGGAAAACCGCTTGTTCGGATCGACAAATGGTTTCCTTCCAGCAAACGCTGCAGTGCATGTGGAAGGATCAACACGGGACTGATGCTGAAGGATCGCGTCTGGGTTTGTGACGGTTGTGGCACCACCCATCAGAGGGATGAAAATGCTGCCGGAAACATACGGGCCGAAGGGATTAGAATACTAGGCATTGCATAGATGAATAGAGAACCGCCGGACTGGCGGGGATCGCCCAGTAATGATATCTGTGTTAACAGGTATGTCCTGGGAAGCCCCCACTTCTATAAGTGGTGGGAGCATGTCACCTCATGTCAATCCATGAATGCCTCGTCACTACATGGGTTTCATAATCATGAAAATAAAGATGAACAGAGCAAATGAATTCGTGAACATTACCCTTTTATTCGTTGATCGAACCAAGGCTTCCTGATCTGCGGGAAGCGGTTCGCCGTCCGCCATCTTCGTTTCCGTTACCCATATGCCCAACTTTTTGACCAAGGGTCCGGTGAGAATGATGAACAACACTTGTACGCTGGCGTAAAGAATTAATGAGGCGATAATCCAAAAATCCAGGAACCTCCAGTCGGATAAGGCAACCATAATAATCCCGGTCGTAACCGCAATCAACCCGCCGATCGTAGGTAATTTTTGCAATTGCATTGCTGTGTTAAAGGAGTGTTTCCAACCGCTGACCGTCTGGTTATTTCGCAGTAAATAGTGGAAAAAGAACGTCGGGCCAACCCCGATTATTGCCGATAATACATGAATGAGAACGAGCCATTTCATAATAAACTTCCTCCCTGATTGTTTTCATGCTCCCAATAGTAAACAATCCTGCAACGAACGGATAGTATACATCCGTATACTTCTGACTTAAATCCGGTTCATTCTCTTAGAACACAATAAAAAAAAGGCCGTGAACCCCACTCTGGAGGTTCCTCGGCCTGGACCTTACTTGGTCAGAATAATATGAGCCACCGTTAATTTCGGTACCGTATAGGTAAAGGAATTACCTGTAATTCCGCTTACTCCCTGCCTTTCAGTAATCTCGGAGCTGCTGCCGTCGTAGGCGAATACCCGGGCGGAGGTATACTCCTCAGTGCCTGCGATATTAAGCACAGCGTTCATTTTACAATTTTGTAGTCTAGATTACAAAAAATGAAAAAAAGAAAAGCCTAAAATTATTTAATGTAACATATAAACGAGGTCCTGATTTTTTATCGATTTTGCAAGTCGTTCATATTCAGTTCATAAAAGTACCATATAGTTCTCTACATCAAATAGTCCGAAGCGAATAGGTTGGAATTGACTTCAGGGCGTACCGGATGAAAATGATAATTGTTCAGTCGAATACAGAAAGAAGGTTATTACATGTCAGTACAAACAGTCCAGCCGTCATCCACGGATCAACCCTTTTCGATGAAAGCCATTATTGCACCTTTGTTGGCCGTTATCGTCGGTATGATTATGGTCATTCTGGACAGTACCATCGTTAACGTGGCGTTATCCAAATTCGAAGAGGAGTTCGGCAGCAGCCTGAACACGATTCAGTGGACGTTCACGGGTTACACGCTTGCCTTATCCGCGGTTATTCCGCTAGCGGGATGGATGACCGACAAATTCGGCTCCAAAAGGATTTTCATGATCACTATCGCTCTATTCACGCTGGGATCAGCCCTTTGCGCAGCGGCTCAGACGATCGATCAGCTTATTATTTACCGTATCATCCAAGGTCTAGGCGGGGGTATGGTCATGCCGATCGGGATGGCCATGATCTTCCGTCTTGCTCCCCCGGAGCGTCGGGGTTCCGTAATGGGAATGCTGGGCATTCCGATGCTGATGGCGCCGGCGCTCGGCCCCGTGCTTTCGGGCTGGCTGATCGAGAACGCGACTTGGCATTGGATCTTCCTGATCAATGTGCCAATCGGTATCGTCGCTCTTCTCGTGGGCGTGAAATACTTGCCAAGCTTCTCGCAAGGCAAGGCACCCGCTTTGGATATGCTCGGAATGGTCCTTGCGCCGATCGCGTTTTCTAGCATCGCCTACGGCGTAAGCGAAGGGGGCAGGAACAGCTGGTCGGCCGACCAGACGGTCATCGCACTTGCCGTCGGCGGTTTGGCGCTGCTGTTATTCATCATCGTGGAGCTTCGACATCGCCAGCCGCTGCTTGAGCTGCGCGTGTTCCGTTCCTCCGATTTTACGCGGGGAATACTGCTTACCTGGATCGTGCAAATCGCCTTGTTCGGCGCTATGATCCTCGTACCTGTATTGTTGCAAAACGTCATGCAGTATTCGGCATTCGAGACGGGAATGATCATGCTGCCCCAAGCGATCGGTTCTATGATATTCATGCCGATAGGCGGAAAATTGTTCGACAAGATCGGGGCTCGCCCGCTGGCTATCGTAGGAATGCTGTCGGTCTCATGCGCGTTGTTCCTATTATCCGGGGTACAGCTAGATACGCCTTTGATCCAAATTCTTATTCCTCTATTCATGGTCGGTTCGGGAATGGGACTTTCCATGATGTCGCTGAATACGCACGTTCTGAATGCCGCGCCGCGCCATCTCGTAAGCCGCGTTACTCCGCTGACGACAGCAGCGCAGCAGGTCGTTACCTCGTTCGCGGTAGCAGGCTTGACGGGGTATCTTACGACCCGTACCGGAGATCATGCGGATCGGCTTGGGAAAAACGGGAATCCGCTCGAAGCCATGGTATCTGCCTTCGACGATACTTTCCTCTTATCCATGGGATTGGCATTCATCGGTTTCGCTCTGGCCTTCTTGCTGCGCAAGCCTAAGGTTGAGCCCGCAAGCGGTTTAGCCGCCATGGCAGACAAACCGGATCCGTCCGCGATGATGAGCCACTGACCAAATCACATCGAATCCTTCCATCAACAACATACGTTGACGGACAAAAACCCACCTTCGGATACAAAACCTTGGGGTGGGTTTTTGCAATTTTTTGTTGGTATTCCGTAGCCGACTGTCAGTTCTTGCTGTCCGCCACATCCAGAAGAAGAACCAATTCCTTGCCGATGGGAATAGAGACGGTTCGAATCCACGCGTGCGTATCGAGGTCGGCGTATAAGGTCGATACCTTTGCTTCGACGCGCGAATTCTCATGGGAGAGGTGGGGGATGAAATAAGGCCTCCAGCTCCAATCCGCATTCCGGTACTCCAGCTCCATCCGCCAAGACTCCCCGAAATCCCGAATGTGGTTTGCCGATAACTGAATGCCGTTGTTTCGGCACAGATACACGCGCATACATGACCTATTCAAGCTCGGCAGCAGGTGCTTGATCACCCGATCGGCCTGCTCGGAGTTTATGTCATATAACATATCGTCGGTCTCAGAGTCCCGGGTTGCCTCTAGGAGGCTGCGGATTCCGGAGGTTTCCACCTTATCCACGAGATGATCCCCTAATTCCTCCCAAAGTTGTTTGGTCGCCTGCAGATTCTGACGGTGCTCGTCCAGCTCCGCTTCGATAAGGGGGGTGAAGGAATCCATAAGCCGGAATTCGGGCTCCGCCGGAGCGAATAAATAGCCCTGAACGTATCTTGCTCCGATTTGAATGGCGCGTTTAAGGTCTTGGTTCGTCTCCACGCCTTCGACCAGAAGCGAAGCGCCGATCTGCTCCGCCAAGGTGGAGAAAGAACGAAGCACTCCCAGGTAACCGCTGTGGTTCGCGCTTTTTTTCATCAGATGAATATCGATCTTCAATAGATTTGGCTGGATTTGGGCGATACGGTCGAAGTTGCTGAAGCCCGTCCCAACATCGTCTATGGCGATCCGGCAGCCGTAAGCGCGGTATAGATTAATGATTTCGTTAAGCTCTGAGATAGAACCATTGAATTCTTCCTCTGTAATCTCGATACATATCTTGCTTGGATGGATCCCGTACTTATCCAGCAGCTGTAGCGTGTGGAGCTCACCTGAGCTTTTATAATGCTGATATATCCATGAAGGCTTCAAGTTTATGTAGAGCATGGGAGGATCCGGGAGCTGGCTCAACTTGGCGATCGCTTGCTCGCGCAGCAGGCGGTCGATGCGAACGTGCTCCTCGACGGGGATGCTTGAATCCGAGAAGAAAGGGCCTAAGCTGCGAATGGTCCCGTCCACTAATTGTCTGCCGAGCGCTTCGTATCCGACGATGCTGCGTGTCTCCAGAGCGACGATGGGCTGGTAATAAGCGAGAAGTTTCCCTTGAGGAGTACCCGGAGGGGCCATCCTGCTGTCTGAAAGCTTGATCATGATTAACCCCTTTGCGTTAAAGAGATGTTATGAATTATAACATGAATATTCAAATTTGATTGTATAGGAAGATCGCCCGAAATAATATAGTAAATGTTTGTTCAGCTAGCGTGCAGTAATGTACAATGAGTTAAAATAAGGTAAAATTACCGCTAATGTAGACATTGTAGGAGTGTGGACGATGGAACATTTTTTATTTAAGCAGATGGCCTTTGTAAGAGGCCAGACCTTAAAAGCGATGGAGGGAGTCACGGAGGAAATCGCAGACCGGATCCCCGAAGGGTTCCGAAATACGATACGCTGGAATTTGGGGCACATCTATGTCGTCTTAGAACGGTTTGCCTTTCAATACATAGGGCTTCCGCTGCATTTGCCCAAGGGGTTCAAGGAACAGTTTGAATACGGTACTACGCCTTTAAACAACCCAGTCTCAGTTCCCATCCCGACCCTGCAAGAGCTAGCGACTCTGCTAAAAGAACAGCAACAGCGGATTCGCGAAGTTCTGTCGCACCGCCTGCAGGAAAAGATCGTTCCGCCTTATACTACGTCTGCCGGGATGACTCTGGAAACGCCGGAACAATTCCTCAGCTTCAACTTATACCATGAAGGCATGCATTTGAACGTCATAAAACTTTATAAATCGTTGTTAGCCTGAGCGTTGAGCTGAACTGAAAGTGGAGATGTTTCATTTGAGAACCAGAATATATTACACGATTGTTGTTATAATAGTTCTCATTTTAGGGATTAGTTCAAGAGCATTTCCAGATTCATTGCCTGTCTTTATATCGAACCACATTGGGGATGCATTATGGGCTAGTATGATTTATTTTGGCGTTCGTGCGATGTTAGTCAATAGGAATTTATTTTGGGCATTTGGGTTTAGTATGATATTTTGCTTCTGTATCGAATTTAGCCAGCTTTACCAGGCGAGTTGGATAAATGGGATTAGAAATTCTTTGATTGGTTCGTTAGTTCTGGGAAAAGGCTTTTTAATTGTGGATTTAATAAGGTACAGCATTGGAATTATTCTTTCACTTCTGATAGATAGGTACATTCTGAAGTTGACAATAAAGGGAAATGAAATATAATGTAGTTAGAATTCTAACTATAGGAGTGACGGAATGGGCGCAGAGACGGAAGATCTAAATTGGCAGTGGGATAAAGGCCCCATTGGTCGTTTGGTCAAAACAGGCTATATTACGCTGCGCCGCGAAGTGGAGGAACAATTAAGACCGACGGGACTTACCCATACACAATGGAGTGCTTTGGGAGTCGTTCGCCACTTCCCTGGAATAACGTCATCTCAGATGGAACACATTCTTATGATTGAACGGCCAAGCGTAACAAGCCTAATGAACGGGTTGGCTAGCAAAGGCCTGATTATTCGCAAGGACCATCCCGATGATGGACGGTATAAGCAAATTTATCTTACGGACGAAGGGGAAAAGCTGGCGAAGGAGACGCAACATTTTGCCGGAATCGTGGAGAATCGCGTAAAAGAAGGGATGTCGGCGGCAGAGTTCGAGACCCTGAAATCGCTGCTCGTCAAAATGGTCGGTATATTCGAAAAGAAGTGAGCGAGGTACACGTTCTATTTTTACTTAAGTAGTTAGAATTCTAATTAAAAAAGAGGAGGAGTTAGGTATGAAAGTTGCAGTCGAATATCCGCGCTGGTTGGGCTTCCACCATGTCGCTATCGTCACTTCGGATTTGGACGCTACGATTCGCTTTTACGAGAATTTGCTTGGAATGAAGGCAGGAACGGTGTATCCTGCAACATTACGACGCGGCAGGCATTGTTTTGTGAAGCCCGGCGACACGGAGTCATGGGGAATACACTTTTTCGAGCACGGCGATGCTCAAATATTTCAAAGCGTCGACGCATTGAAACGTTTGGCTGAAAATCGGGATTCGGTGGAGCTATTCCAGTTCTTACCCGGCGCACTTCAACATATCGCCTTTGCATTGCAATCTGAAGCAGATGGGCTTGCTTTACGCGATAAACTGCATACTCAAGGAATCGTTATGACGGAAATATACGATCAAGGCAGTATTCGCAATTTTATTTTTGCAGACAACAACGGAATTCAACTAGAAGCCGCATGGCCGAAGGATTGAATGTTATAGGGATAGGAATGGGAAATCGGTATTATTTTCTCCAACTTTCGAGAATTCTGCTATTCATCCGATTTCCCGTTCAGGTGATTAAGAAAATGGGCGGCACGTGAAGTTTTTGGATTAATAAGCACTTCTTGAGGGGAACCTTGTTCGATAATGATTCCATCGTCCATGAGAATAATATGGTCGGCTACGTCGGCGGCGAATTTCATTTCGTGCGTCACGATCGCCATCGTCATGCCTTCGGCTGCCAACTGCTTCATAACCTTTAGCACTTCTCCGACCAATTCGGGATCGAGAGCGGACGTTGGCTCGTCGAACAGCAGCACTTCCGGATCTATGGCCATGGCCCGGGCGATAGCAACCCTCTGCTGCTGTCCTCCCGACAGCTTATGGGGATAGGAGTCGGCTTTATCGGCTAGTCCTACCTTTTCCAGAAGAACCTCCGCACGTTTCCTAGCCTCGCTCTTGCTCATCTTCTGTACCGTCACTTGTGCTTCCATTACATTCTCGAGAGCGGTCATGTGCGGGAATAAATTAAACGACTGAAACACCATTCCCGTATTTTTGCGCAAGGTTAGAATGTCCTTCTGGGGAATCTTCGCGCGTTCATGGAACTCGAAGGAGTTCTCCCCGAGCGTAAGTGAACCTCGGTCAGGCATTTCCAGCAGGTTGAAGCAACGCAAGAGCGTCGTTTTGCCTGATCCGGACGGGCCGATGATAACAAGAACTTTACCTTTTTGGAGGTCGAGATCGACACCCTTCAGCACTTCCAGAGAACCGAAAGATTTATGCAAGCCGCGAATTTCGATCATCTACACAGGCTCCTTTAGCTGGCAGAGAAACGTTCGAGACGTTTCTCCACGTAATTTTGCAGCAGTGACAGAACGGAACTGAATGCTAAGTAAATGACTGCCACTTCACAATATAGAAGCATCGCTTCGAAGTAATAAGCTGCATACTGTTGTGACGTTCTGAACATTTCGACAACGGTAATAACGGACACAAGCGATGTATCTTTAACCAGACTTATGAAGGAGTTACCCAATGGCGGAACGGATACTCGCGCGGCTTGAGGGAGAATAATTCGTCGTAAGGCCTGCATACGGGACATCCCGAGCGAATAAGCAGCCTCCCATTGGCCCTTCTGAATCGACAATATTGCCGCGCGTACGATTTCCGAGCCATAGGCACCTACGCTAAGAGAAAGCCCAATAACTGCGGACAAATAGGGACTAAGCGTAATTCCCAGGCTAGGCAGTCCGTAAAATATAATAAAAAGCTGCACCAAGAGCGGGGTTCCCCGGATGATCCACACGTAGAAGCCTGCGATAAATTTAGGGATTGTCCAGGAGGACAACCGGATTAATGCAGTTAGAACGGCCAATATTACGCCAAGTACAAATGTAATCAAAGCCAACGGAATGGTATAAATAACCCCTGCTTTAAGCAGGGGCCAGAAGGAATCCATTAAAATTTGGATTTGACGATCGTCCATTGTTCAAACATCCTTTGAACCGCTTTATTTGGAAACGTCAGCTCCGAAATATTTCTCGGAAATGGCCAGATAAGTTCCATCGCTTTTCATTGCAGCCAGGGCTTCGTTTACGGCTTTAACTAAGTCTTCATTGCCCTTCCGGAAAAGTGCCGCATTGTGTGAAGCATCAGTTGTCTCATCTACCGCTTTAATCTTCACATCCGGCTTCTGCTTCTTGAGCTCCAAGTAAGACAAGCCGTCATTAATGGTAGCATCTACTCGTTTCGATAGCAACAGATCGATCGCTTGATTAAAGCCTTCCGTGCCCACGACCTCGGCGCCATTCTCTTTGGCTATTGCCGTCAGATTGCTCGTTAGCGACTGAGCGGATTTCTTGCCTTTCAGATCGGCGAGCTTCTTGATTTCATTGTTATCTTCATGGACGAGCAATACAGCCTTGGAGACAATGTATGAATCAGAGAAATCGTATTTTTCTTTGCGTTCATCCGTAATCGTAACTTGATTAAATATGACGTCAAATCTCTTGGCATCGAGTCCGGCAATAATACCATCCCACGGCGTCTCGATAAATTCAGCCTCGACACCCAGACGTTTACTGACTTCTACCGCAATATCAACATCAAACCCAGTCAACTTCCCGTCCTTGTCATGGAATGTAAAAGGTGCGTAAGTTCCTTCCGTTCCAATTGTTAGTTTGCCGCTGGCCTTGATCGCTTCCAGCGTGCTTTGCGTCGCCGGGTCAGACGTTTCTGTATTTGCAGCCGTTTCGGCAGGCGTTGCGGTACCGGAAGGCTCTACGGAATTCGAATTTTTACCGCAAGCCGCCAGTAAAACCACGGTCAGAGCGAGTATTAGGGTTAATAGGCTAGTTCTTTTCATGCAAAGTTCCCCTCTCATCTATCCTTCTTTATTGTGTCTGACTATGTCAGTAAATTGAATAGTACACCGTTTGCAAAACAAAATCAACCTATTCCGATAAAAAAGATAGGAATACATTAAATTTGAAAAAAAATGCAGAGACTTCATCTTGGCGGCAACGGTCCGAAATATTGATAATAGGTACACTCAATTTGACCGTTGAATAGCTTGCGCTTCTTATCCGCCTTCCGACCGAATCTCGTTTCGAACTCCTTGTCCGGAGTAATAATGAAATGGGACCAGTTCTCCAATTGCTTAGCGACATGCCCTAGCTCTTTAGTCAACTTTTCGACCTCCGGAGTCGTCCCGATTCTTTCCCCGTAGGGCGGATTGGTAATGATGCATCCGTAATCGCCTTCCGGGCGTATGTCCGACACGGGAATTACGTTCAGCTTGATTTCCTTGCTCATTCCCGCGCTTTTCAAGTTGGCCAGAGCAGTCTGTATCGCTTCGCGGTCAATATCGGAGCCTACGATGTTCACTGGGATATCATCCTTCAGTAGATCGTACGCTTCTTCTCTAGCTTCATCCCACATAGCCGCCGTTACGCTAGGCCATGCTTGGGCGTTGAATGTGCGACGGAGCCCCGGGGCGATGTTCCAACCGATCAGGGCGGCTTCGATGAGAATCGTCCCGGAACCGCAGAACGGGTCGTACAGCGGACGCTCCGGGCGCCATCGGCTGAGCAACACCATTGCAGCTGCAAGAGACTCCCGCAAAGGAGCTTCCGTCGTTTCTATTCGATAGCCGCGTTTATGTAATCCTGCTCCCGTAGTGTCGAGCGTTAACGTTGCGATGTCATTCAGCAGCGTAACCTCCGCTGTATAACGAGGTCCCGTCTCCGGGAACCACTCGGTGTTGTAACGCTGCTTCATTTTCTCAACAATGGCTTTCTTGACGATCCCCTGGCAGGCGGGGACGCTGCTTAGCTGCGATTTGTGCGACCGGCCGTCTACCGGAAATTCCCCGTCTTTGGGAATCCAATCCGGCCAGGCAAGCGCTTTGGTCCCTTCGAATAGCTGGTCGAACGTGCGCGCTTCGAATTCGCCCATCTTGACCAGAATGCGACCGGCAGTCCTTAGCCACAGATTGGTGATACATATATCTTTCTCGTTCCCGTAAAACGTGACGCGTCCGTTTTCAACGAGTTGGTCCTTGTATCCCAAGCTTTTCAACTCTCGGGAGAGAATGGCTTCAAGTCCCATCGGAGTCGTAGCAATCAATTCAAATTTAGACATCAGTGGTATCACTCGCTTCATGAAAATTGGATTCAAAAGGTGTTCTTTACTTAACCATTATCTTGTGCGGCTTCAACCTAGTCAAACTTGTCCCACAAAGGCATTAAAGATTCCATCTTCTACGCAAAAAAAGAGAAGGGAGGGAACCCTTCTCGCGTTAAAGAAGAAAATGTGCGGCACGTGAAACTTTTACAAGCACTTATTTATTGATATCCTTCAAGTTAGCGACAGCGTAAAGGCCGGACAAGTGCACTCCTCCGTCATTATCAACGGCTGCCCAAACCTTGCCGTTAGGCGTTACCGTTAGGCCTTCAAGCTTCTCGAAAGGTGCAATGGTCGCTTTAAGATCCAGAACTTTGGTTTTGTTAATAACCGATCCCGCAACCATGGACGTCTCTTCCGTAATCGCGTTGAAAGGCTTGAGATCCTTCAAGGAGAACGTGTACGCCGCTTTAAGTTTAGCTGCTCCCCCGATCAATTTATCCCGTTCGATTACCGCGTATTTATCATTCCCAAGGTTGACGATTTCGGACAAGCCGATCCAGTCGCCTTTGGTGTCCGTGTTCTCAAGCGGGTACAGGAAGAAATCCCAGGCATCTGTTTTCAGATCATAGCAGGCGATACGAGTGTAGTTCACTCCGTTCACCTTCGTATCCTTCGCATATTCGCGTTGGATCGGGGCAACCAGATAACGGCCATCGGATGATATTGTCACGCCTTCAAAGCCATTATTCCGGATAACTCCGCCATCAGCCGAATCAATCTCCGCAGGCAATGCAACTTTACGAAGAACAGTGCCTTTGCTGTCAACCTGAACCAATAGGTTAGCCATGTACTCTTTATCTTTGAACAAGGCATTGCCTTCGCTCGCTACCGAGAATCCGGGTTGCTTGCCTTTGACGATTGAGGTGTCAACGACGATCCCTTCCATATCGAGGTGAGCCATCTTTCCATTTTCTTTGATAGCTGCATAATGCGAGAGCTTCGCATCTCCGTTGTTCAAGTCGATCTTGTAAATGTAAGGCTCCATGGCCACGTCCGGTACAGCATACAGAATATCGCTTCGCTTGGCATCGGCCGCTAAGCCGGAAATCGCCGCCCAAGATACGCCCGGTTTGGACACGATCGTTGGATTATTGGCCGGAGCTTTATATAGTCCGGAGATGCCTTCGAAAATCGTAATCGTGCCCGTTGTTTCATCGGACGTCAGGAAAAGATTCTTCTGCGGCAGAGCCAGCAGTCCCTCAGGCCTTGTCCCGGTAGGCAGCAGTTGGATGAAAGCCGGCGCAGCAGGCTTGGTTATATCGTATAGGGCTACGAATGAACCGCGCTCCGAGCCAACGAATGCGAACTCCTTTTTACCGAAGACAGCCGTTTCCAGGCCTTCCACTTCAATGCCCTTGGCTTCCGAGCGGGAATCCGCATAATAACCGAATTCGGCCGCTTTCATCTCCAGTGAACCTTTGTCCGACCAGAGCAGCTTGCCCGCCGGGTGCCATACGCTCCAACCTCGTCCGCCCGTGTAATCCAGTTCGCCTTCATCCGCGGTATAGAGGGTTGTACCGGCAGCATTCCATGCGCTCCAACCTCGTCCGCCCGTGTAATCCAGTTCGCCTTCATCCGCGGTATAGAGGGTTGTACCGGCAGCATTCCATGCGATCGCATCGGACATTCTTGCGCCTGCATGGTCCTCCTTGCTGACATCCTCAGGATATGAGCCGGCGAAAGATATTTTACCGTCTTCGGTCAGATCGGCCTTTTGTTTAACCGGCTTGCCGGAGGAGAATAGGCTGGTAATCTTGGAGGTTTGCAGATCGATGACCGCTACTCCATTATTCTCCTGAAGCGTAACCGCCGCTTTGCCGTTGCGAATATCGACGAATTCCGGCTGCGGATCTTCCGGGTACAGAAGACCTTTCGCTATTAAATGATCTGCGTTGAATTCGATATCCCTAATCTTGGATTTACCGATTTCAGATTTATTGATATTCACGATCTGCACATAACCCGGTCCGCTGATGTCCCCATCCAAGCCCGGCTCTTCGTCCGTTCTCACGCCTTTTTCGTCAACGTATAAAGGCTCATTTTCAATTGCAATAACAGCTACATACTGGCCGTTAAGAGTGGTAAGCGCTATGGAATCCGGATGATTGCCGATGAATAGCTCGCCTTTGATTTTCAGCGTTGTCGTATCGATGGCAATCAGCTTGCCCGATTTAATCTCAGGAGTCTCTCCGATCTCGCGTTTGGATGCGATAACGACAGCCAAGGCCGTCTTGCCGTCAGGGGTTACCGTGACGCTTGTAGGTTCGCCGCCTACTTCAATGGCGCTAAGCTGCTTAGGCTTAGCCGGAGTGGTGAGATCAACGACTCCGACGCTGCCCAAACCCGCGCTCGTATAGAATAACCGATTGCCGTCCGGCGTTGCGGAGATAATCTCGGCAATCCCTCCGACGGGAACCGCGAAAGTGGCTAGCGGTCGGAAGGAATCGACCTGTTTGGTCTTGGTGGCTGCAAAGCTGCCTGCCGAGAATAGGGTTGAAGCAACGAGCGTGATCGATATGGCTGCGACGAGTTGTTTTCTCATGAATCAGCATTCCTCCATTAATTGAATAACCTTAGTATCCGCTATGAATATTAGATACGCGTAAATAAATAAGACAATTTTTGTAAAGTGGGTCAGTCGTCATGGGGCATGGTACGCAAATCGGGAAATCTCTAGAATATTCCTTTACAGGAATATTATATTTGCAGTATATTTATGCCATGAAACCGGATTTGAGTGCTCTTGCGTAGCCAAACCGGTTACCAAGCGGAATTACAAAACGATATGTAAGAAGGTTTATTCAATCAACTAGCAGACTATTTGAAAAAGCTTCAGTAATCATTCCATTGACAAATAAATTCGTTAGGAGTGGGTTCAGGTCATGAATACGACGGCTTTCAGTGCTCTTGCCGAACCCAACCGCTTAAACATTGTCGAGCTTTTGCGTGACGGCCCTCTTTCGGTGGGGGAAATTGCCGATCGACTTGGGCTGGGCCAGCCGCAAGCATCCAAACATCTTCGCGTATTAAGCGATGCTGGGCTCGTCGAGGTACATCCGATCGCCAATCGGCGGATTTACAAGCTGCGGCCCCAGTCGCTCATAGAGTTGGACACCTGGCTAAAGTCCTTCCGCCACGTCTGGGACGAGAGATTCGATCGCTTGGACGATTATTTGCGCGAATTGCAAGGAAAGGATAAGAAATTTTAGACTATACAAGTATGGATATACGATGAAGCGAAAGGAGACCACGCATTGTCTGAGAATCACGGATATTCAGGATCTTTCCCAGACAGTAGTCGCCTCAGACTGCAAGCTGACTGCACGAACTGCTTCGGCTTGTGCTGTGTCGCACTGCCCTTCGCTGCTTCGGTAGACTTCGCGACTGACAAAGATGCCGGGCAGCCCTGTCAAAACCTGCAATCGGACTTCCGTTGCGGCGTTCACAACAGCCTCAGGCAACGGGGCTTTCGAGGTTGCACTGTTTATGACTGCTTCGGCGCGGGACAAAAGGTTTCCCGAGTTACCTTCGTTGGGCACGACTGGCGGCAAGCCCCAGGATCCGCGAAACAAATGTTTGAGGTGTTCCCGATCATGCGGCAACTCCATGAGCTTCTCTGGTATCTGACCGAAGCGCTAACGTTTCAACCTGCCCGTTCGATCCAAGGTGCGCTCAGCTTGGCGCTCAACGAGACGGAACGCCTCACTCACCTCGATCCCGACTCAATCATGGAACTGGACGTGGCAGCACACCGAGCAGATGTCAATGCCCTGCTCCTGCAGACCAGCGAACTCGTGCGAGCCGAAGCCCTTCGCTCGCAGAAGGGCCCCTCCGGTCGTCGGAAGACCCCCGGCCGAGGAACCGACCTTATCGGTGCCAAACTGACAGGAGCCAACCTTAGAGGTGCGAATTTGAGAGGGGCCTACCTTATCGCCGCTGACCTCAGAGGAGCCGATCTGAGAGTGGCTGACCTAATCGGGGCTGATTTCCGAGATGCTGATATCAGTGGTGCCGACCTCACCGAATGTATTTTTCTCACCCAAGCCCAGATCAACGCGGCGAAGGGAGATGCAAGCACAAGGTTGCCGCCGTTACTCACTCGCCCAACGCACTGGTCCACTATCGGAGGATAAACAAGAATAGCTCCGATGACCTCTCTTGATAGACGTTCGCACTAAATCTGATTGACGGCTCCGGCCGATTCGGATACAGTAACGATAAACGGCGATAACCCCTATACAGGGCTGGTTCTCGCCTTTCTTTGGTTACCGTTGTCGGCATGGGGAGGCTAGGCATGGAGAAGACGCAAAGAACGAATTCCGCAGGCCATTACTATAAGATGCTGAGCCGATATTTGCTCCCGCAGAAGCAATCATTAATAGGACTCGCCGTTCTTCTATTCGCATCTATCGGTTTGCAGCTGATCAATCCGCAAATCATTCGCTATTTTATCGATACCGCGCAATCGGATAGATCCCTGACGCCGCTCTATTATGCTGCCGGGTTTTTTATCGGCTTCTCGCTTTTCCAGCAGATCATATCCGTCATCGCCGCTTATGTCAGCGAGAACTTGGCATGGCGAACGACGAACCAGCTGCGCGGGGATCTCGCCGAGCATGGGTTGAAGCTGGATATGACCTTTCACAAGTCTAATACGACAGGCTCGATCATCGAACGCGTAGATGGAGACGTCAACTCGCTGGCCAATTTCTTCTCCAGTTTCATTATCCATTTGGCTGGAAATCTACTGCTTATGCTGGGAATAATCATTCTATTGTTTCGTGAAAATGTTCTGATCGGAGCGGGAATGCTCCTATTTGTCGTATTCGCGGTGTATATCATCCAATGGATTCGCAAGTTCGGTTTGCCCGTGTGGGCCAAATGGCGGCAAGTGAACGCCGATTTCTACGGCTTTATCGGCGAGCATTTGGAAGGGACCGAGGACACTCGGGCAAACGGGGCGACAGGCTTCGTAATGAACCGGTTCTATTCGTTGCTGAGGCGCATGCTGCGGCTGCGGACGAAGGCGTTCTTGGCATTCGCATCGATGTGGATCACGACGATTATCATATTCGCAATGGGAAATGCCATGGCCTTCGCAATCAGTGCCTATCTATGGAAGCAGGGCAGCATCACCATCGGGACGGTCTATTTGATCTTCTATTATACGGAGTTGCTGGCCAAGCCTATCGAGAGAATCCGTACCCAGATAGAGGATCTGCAGAAGGCAGACGCCAGCCTGCTCCGAATCCGGGATTTGCTCTCCATTCGTTCGAAGATCGAGGACGGACCGGGAGTGAAGCTTCCGTCAGGACCGCTGTCGGTGAAATTCAACGATGTTACGTTCGCCTATGACGAGCAGCCGACCCTTGAAGAGCTGAATCTACGGCTCAAGCCGGGGGAAGTGCTTGGACTGATTGGTCGAACGGGAAGCGGCAAGACGACGCTCGCCCGCATGCTGCTCCGGTTCTATGATCCGCAGCAGGGCAGCATCGAGCTCGGCGGTACCGACATTCGGCAATGCAAATTGACCGAGCTAAGGACCAAGGTCGCTCTCGTCACGCAAAATATCGAAATTCTACAGGGCAGCGTAAGGGAGAACCTTACCTTCTACGACGATGGCATTCCGGACGAGAATATCGTCCGGGTCCTTTATGAGCTCGGCCTTCGGGAATGGTACGAATCGCTGCCGTCCGGACTCGATACGACGCTTGCTTCCGGAGGCGGAAGCTTGTCCGCCGGCGAAGCCCAGCTTCTCGCTTTCGCAAGGGTGTTCCTGGCCAATCCGGGTCTAGTCATTCTAGATGAGGCATCGTCGCGCCTTGACCCGCTAACGGAATATCGAATGGAGCAGGCGGTCGACAAGCTGCTGGCCAATCGATCCTGCATCATTATTGCGCATCGTCTAGCTACAGTGGAGCGGGCTGATCAAATCCTGATTCTAGAGCAAGGCCGCATTGTGGAGGCCGGGCCGCGGGTGAAGCTGGCATCCGATCCGGGATCACGCTTCAGCCGCATGTTGGCGGCCGGGCTTGAGGAGGCGTTAGTATGAGTACGTTTACTTATATGTGGCATCTAATCTGTTATCGGCCCGGTTGGTATATCCTTAATGCGCTCGTATGGACGGGCATTTATCTGATGCCGATCGTACCGGGTTTACTGACGAAGGAGTTCTTCGATTCCTTATCCGGCCAATCCGCCATGGGCTTCGGAACTTGGGGGTTGATCGCGCTGCTCATCGGTTTTGCATTGGCCCGCAGTGCCGGTATCTATATCGGGTTTATTACCGACGTGAACTTCCGGTTCCGAATGGGCATGCTCCTGCGCCGGAATCTGTTGGAGCATGTTCTGAAGGAGCCTGGCGCGAGGGCGATCCCTTGCTCCCCGGGGGAGGCAATCAGCCACTTCCGCGATGACGTCGATCAATCGGAGGAGGCGGCAAGCTGGTCCGTTGACGTCTTCGGGATGACTTGCTTTGCAGCCGTTTCCTGTTTTATCCTCCTTCGCATCGATGCCCAGATGACGATGCTCGTCTTCTTGCCGCTGGTTATCGTCGTTGTCGCCGCTCAGCTTGCAACGACCCGACTGCAGAAATATCGTTCGGCAAGCCGTGAATCGACGGCCAAAGTGACCGGGGCAATCAGCGAAATGTTCGGGAGCGTGCAGGCGATCCAAGTGGCGGGCGCGGAACAGCGCGTGGCAGCAAGGTTCAGGGAGTTGAACGACAACCGCCGCAAGACGATGCTGAAGGATAAGCTGATGACCGAAGTGCTCGATTCGGTGTTCTCGAACACGGTAAACCTCGGAACGGGGCTTATCCTGTTGCTAGCCGGGCAGAAGATGCGCGGCGGCGAGTTCACGGTAGGCGATTTCTCGCTGTTCGTCTACTACTTGACGTTCGTGACGCAGTTTATATCCAACTTCGGCAAGTTTCTCACCTATTTCAAGCAGATGGCGGTCGCGCTTCAGCGATTGACGGCCATCCTGCAGGGTGCGCCGGCTCAAGTGTTAACGGCAGCCCATTCTTTGCATTTGCGAGACCACGGCACGAAGACGGAAGTTGCAGCGGATTACCCTGCGAACGAGCGGCTGGAACGGCTTGAAGCGAAGGGACTTACCTATAGGTATCCCGAGACGGGAAGAGGAATCGCGGGGGTGGATTTAGAGCTGTCGAGAGGATCGTTCACGGTCATTACGGGACCGATCGGATCCGGTAAAACAACGCTGGTGCGTACTTTGCTCGGGCTATTGCCCCAAGAAGAGGGTGCGGTTCATTGGAACGGCCGTGAAGTAAGCGATCCCGGGTCGTTCTTCGTACCCCCGCGGAGCGCATATACAGCGCAAGTGCCGAGACTCTACAGCGATACGCTGCGTGAAAATATATTGCTCGGTCAGTCCGATAACGCCGACCAGCTCGCACGGGCGCTGCATACTGCGGTGCTGGAAGATGATGTCCGGCATTTGCAGAATGGACTCAATACTGTGATCGGTCCTCGCGGCGTGAAGCTATCCGGGGGTCAGGCTCAGCGAACGGCTGCGGCGCGGATGCTTGTCCGCGATGCGGAATTGTACGTGTTCGACGATCTATCCAGCGCGCTCGACGTGGAGACGGAGCAGAAGCTATGGGATCGCTTATTCGGGGATCGGGGCGAGGCGACTTGCCTGGTCGTGTCCCATCGTAAGACGGCGTTGGCGCAAGCCGACCATATTATCGTGATGAGAGACGGCAGGATCGAAGCGGAAGGAACCGCGGACAGCCTTCTATCCGGAAACGAGTCGTTCCGCAAGCTATGGTACGGGGATGACAGCAATTAAGCGGAGATCCGAATCCGAAAAAATACGTGGACAGGTTTAGCAGCCTGTCCACGTATTTTTTTCATGAGGCATCTTATTGATATATTCATCGATGAACAATGAGGCTTCTGAAATTTATTTTTTTGTATGACAAGATCCAACAAATTATTTATGTACTTGTCCCTATACTGAAATTATTGACAGTATTCATAGCAAATCTATCATTTGAAGGCAGGGAAATAAATGATTATAGTTCCTATATCCCAATGCCTTCCCGGGATGCGACTGGGCAAAGCGGTTTATTTCGAGAACGGCCAAGTGATGCTCGAATATCACGTCAGGCTGTCGCAATTAATGATTGTTAAATTGACTCGGATGGGTATTGATTATTTATATATTGAGGACGCGCAGACAGAAGACATTCCTATAGAAGAATCGATCCGGAAAGAGACGCGTGCCCTGCTTCTCATGGCGCTCTCGAAGGTTTACGCCAAATTCAGCGTAACTACCACATACGGCGGTACTTATCGGTTGCCAGACATAACACGGTTGCTTTTCGAGGGAATATCGAGAGTTATTGAAGATTTAACTAAGGATAGGCACAATGCTCTTTCACTCATTTCACAGAACATGGCTCCCGCAACCAGGCCGGAACAACTTTTTTGCCAGAATGCCATTAACGTGTGCATATATTCTATAAAGCTCGCCATACTGCAGGGCTATTCCCAGAAAGAGATGATAGAGCTGGGCCTTGGTGCTCTTCTCCATGATGTAGGCAACATTCGAATCCCGCCTAAACTGTTATTAAGCACCACCGAACTTACGCCGAGTGAATATGCGGAGATAAAAAGACATACTGAAATCGGTTTTCACATGCTTAAGAAGACAGGCATTCCTCTGCTGGCGGCAACTTGCGCGCTGCAGCATCACGAACGTCTCGACGGAAGCGGATACCCTCATAACCTCAAAGGTGCGGAAATCCATGAGTATGCCCGATTGGTCGGCATGCTCGATTCCTATGATGCGATGACCCATCCGCGGGCTTATCGCGACTCGATCGCACCTCACCATGCTTTGGAAATCCTGTATGCGAATGCCGGCAGTCTCTATGACATTAAGAATGTAACTTTATTTCGGAACAAAGTAGCCATTTATCCCGTCGGATTAAGCGTCAAATTAAGCACGGGGGAAAGAGGAGTAGTTTGCCGACAAAATCAGTTCATTCCATCTAGGCCGGTCGTAAGAGTACTGCAGAACGAACGGGATGAGAGGTTGAAATCCCCTTATGAAATAGATCTATCGACAGCTCTTCATATCATGATCGACAACATTCGTGAATCTACGGTTACGGTATAATTCCGATTGAAGTTAACGAAGAGTCAGTATAACCGGGCAATGATCGCTGCCCATGACGTGGCAATCGATCTGCGCGTCATCCAATGAGGATGCGAGTCTCGCAGAGGCGAGGAAGTAGTCGATTCTCCATCCTACATTCCGCTCTCTTACCCCTGGCATATTCGACCACCACGAATAAGCATCCGTCCGCTCGGGATAGAAATGCCTGAAGGTATCGATGAATCCGCCGTCCAGCAATAGGGTCATCTTATCCCGTTCTTCCTGGGTGAAGCCGGAGGTGCCGCGGTTGGCCTTCGCGTTCTTGATATCGATCTCTTGATGGGCAACGTTCAGATCTCCGCAAATAATGACGGGCTTATGTTTATCCAATTCCTGCAAGTATCCCCGAAACCGATCTTCCCATTCCATTCTGTACTCTAACCTTGAGAGGTCTCGCTTGGCGTTCGGTGTATACACATTTACGAGATAGAAATCATCGAATTCAAGCGTTATGACTCGCCCCTCGGGCTCATGATCCTCTTCCAAGCCATAGCGGACCGAAAGCGGTTTGATCCTCGTAATGATGGCCGTACCGGAATACCCTTTTTTAATTGCATAATTCCAGTATTGGGCGTATTCCTCGCCATGCTGCAGGGTAATTTGCCCCTCTTGCAGTTTCGTCTCCTGAACGCAGAAAATGTCCGCGTCCATTCCCTTGAAGTACTCATTAAACCCTTTGTTTGCGCACGCCCTTAGCCCGTTTACATTCCAGGATATCAGCTTCATTATCTTATGCCTCCTAGCAACTCGCAGTAATATATGCCCCCAGTGTATCATACATAATCTTCCTTGCGCGGTCTAATGAGACAAACCTTGCCCTAGGGGCTTGTAACGCGATATGCTAGAGTTATCTTTCTATTACGAACATTAGGAATCGTGACCTATGACTATCGGTTTTTTCGACTCGGGGATCGGTGGGCTGACGGTTTTGGCGGAATCGCTCCGTAGGCTCCCTGCCGAGGATTATCTCTATATGGCGGATACGCTCCATGTTCCGTACGGAACCAAATCGGAGGATGAAGTAAAATCTTACATTCTCGAGGCTGTAGGAATGATGACGCGCGAGGGTATTGATGCGCTTGTCGTGGCATGCAATACAGCTACTAGTATTGCAGTAGAAGAGCTGAGAATGCTTTACTCCTTTCCAATCATCGGTATGGAGCCAGCCGTCAAACCTGCGGTGGAGATGAATCGTGCAACAGGGAAAAGAGTGCTGGTATTCGCAACGCCTCTTACTCTGCGGCTGCCTAAGTACTATGCGCTCGTATCCCGCGTAGACGACGGAGGGATCGTGGATTCGCTGCCCTTGCCGGAGCTTGTCGACTATTGCGAATCCTTGCAGTTCGATAAACGCAGGATAGGCGAGTTCTTCCGTGCAAAGCTTGCTCGTTACGACCTGAATGACTATGGAATCGTCGTGCTCGGCTGTACGCATTATTCTTTCTATACGAATATTCTTCGCGAGATATTGCCGCCGCATATCCTGATCGTTAACGGGAATGTTGGGACGGTGAAACGGCTATCCGCACTCTTGAACCGATACGGGATCCCGGAAGGCGGCGGGAGCGGGAACGTACGGTTCATGTGTTCGGGCGGCGATCCCGCGTATTTCGATAAAATGCGGACCGCGCTGGACCTCATCCGAGGGCCCGGCTTCCTGACCGAAGATACGTTATAAACCATGATTATGTGGCTCTGCATAATGTGACAACCTCGATCCCAAGCAGCTCTCCGACTTTGCTGAACAACGACGCATTATGACCGATCGAGATAGCGCAGTGATGCGTCGGCGCTTCACGGAACCATTCTTCCATATAGGCGTCGGGAGCTTTGCCGAAATGTACCGGCGTCATCGTATTTCCGATTTTCATCGTCGGTCCGTCAATCGATTGTCCCTCACTGACAATGAACTTCAGCTTTCCTTCTATCGTCTGCGTAACATTCAACGTCGTTACCGGGCCTGTTTTCACTTTCGCTTCAACCGATATGCCCGTTCCGGACTTGCCGTGATATAGACCCATGCCGCGCAAGGTCGGCTTCCGGTCCGCGATTTGGATATGAAACGGACCGTCATGCCCAAGCAGAATCGTCTGATTCTCGTAATCGACGACGACGATTTCCGTGAAGCTTCCGCCTTTCCCGAGCAAATCGCATATTTTCATGGCGATAGCCGTCTTCAGATCGCCTTCGCCGGAGCATGGAATGCCTTTGGCCGTCAGCAGGGAGTGACCCAGAATGAAACCGGACTGCAGCTTCTCATAGTCATTGCCCGGGGCACCGTGATAGTAATAAGCGAGCGCGTCCAGGCGGTATGCCTTCACCATTTTTTCCTGCGCCAGCGCCACCTTGCAGGACCACTCCAACTGCTCGGGTTTCGGTTTCTTCGCAATCGGATCCGTAGGCGAGTCCTCGCTTATTTCGAACATCCGGGCGGTCTCTTCAAGCTTGGCCGCAACCTCATCAGCCGTCACTTCCTGCAGAAGCCGGTCCAAATCGCACATTTCCAATATTTCGAGTTGAAGGCCTGTTTGTGCTTGCACCATCGTAAAATCGCTGTACATGTCCAGCATCCCGTTATAAGTGTTGCCCAAGAAACCAAAGCGGCTATGCTGCAATGTCCGAGTGACGGAAGCCGCCTGAATCCATTCCATGATTTCCTTCCAGGCCCGAGTAGCTTCGGGGCGGTCTGCCGTCACTTCATTGGTTAATGAAATGGCGGGCGTCTCGCGCAGTCCCAGCAAACCATTAATGATCCGGAACGCAATCCCCGACCGATTGAATACGTTCGAAATTTCCGGAACCGGACAGGCGCCGCAGTGGGCGAGCCACTCTCCCGTGGAGGTTTGATCATAGTTGATTCTGCTTGTCGGCTGCAGATTCAATACAACGACGGGAGCTTTGCATATCTGATGAACGGGAAGCACCGTCGAGCTGTTGGAATACGTCGCGGAATGACAAAAAATCAGGTCTACGTTATGGACATTAAACCATTCGCCGGCTCGTCTTCCTTCGTCTTCCGTATCCACCATACCGAAGTTATGCACTTCGGCAGCATCGGACATCCGTTGTTCGATGAATTTGCCGTAACCGACTAGCCTCTCCTTCAATCCGTCGAATTGATTCCAATAAGCATTGAGGCCGATCGAATACAAACCGATTCTCGCTTTCTTCCCTGGTTTAATGACTTCAAACATAATTATATCGACACTCCTTCTGACAACTTATATATATATCTAATCGTCTTGTATATATAATAAAAAGCGCTTTCACTCTTGTCAACCTAATTCGAAATAGCTTGGTTGGGAGCGAGTGTGATATAATCTAAGTCAAAATCATATATATATAAGTCTGACTCCTATATGAAGGGAATACATCAAATGGATTCTACACGGGGCACTGTGCCGGCTTATCTTCATATCAAATCCGAGATTGTCGAATGGATCGCAAGCGGGAAGATTAAGGCGGGAGATCCGCTTCCGGGAAGGTGGCAGTTGGTCAAAGACTTCAACACCAGTTGGGGGACGCTGAACCGGGCAGTCAGCGAATTGATAATCGAAGGAATATTACGCGCGGAGAAAGGCAAGGGTACGTTTATTAACGAGCCCGAGCCCAAACAAACAAATCGCGACAGCCGGCTGATAAAAGTATTCATCTGCCACCCGCAAGCGACCGTCTACCATTCGCTAGGGCAGATGATGGATGGCATTCGCGAAGAGGCATACAGGCACTCGTATAGAATCGAATCCGTTGACCAACCGATAACGGAAATCGATGGGGTAAACCTCGATGGCTATATCATTATTACGCCTACAGACAAAGAGCTGCCTGCATTGCGGAAAAAATGGAATTCAGGACAACGATTCATCGTGCTGGGATCGGATTTCCCGGGAGGCTCTATTCCCTGTATTAATGCGGACACGAGACATGGCACTTTCCGGGGGGTAGAGCATCTTATCCACTCCGGACATACCCAAATCGCGCTATTCGGCGTTCAGGATTCGTTTCCGAACTATCAACGGGAAATCGAAGGGTACCGCGACGCGATGTTCCGCTACAACTTGCCGATTCAGAAAAACTGGATCGTTAGACGTGACGACAGTATGGAGGAAACCGCCCAATTGTTCGAACGTTGGTTATTGAAGCATCCCGAATGCTCGGCGCTGTTCTCCGCGGACTACGCCAGCACGTTAACGATACTATCCGTCTGCGACAGACAAAATATATCGATTCCCGCAGATCTTGCCATCGTAACCATGGACGAAATTCCTTCAGGGGAATTCCTGAGAACGCCTCTGACGGCTGTCGTCCAACCCTTCGTAAAGCTTGGCAACATTGCCGCTTCCTACATGATCGACAAGATCGATGACAGCGTCTCTGCCAAACTGCTTCCATGCAGCATCCAATATCGGCAATCGGTCAACGTAATCAACGTTCATGCCGGGCTGTCGGAAAATGAATTTACCATAGATCACCCTAAATACTAGAACCGCGTCAACGGAAGCAAAGGCCGAGAGTCTCCTTATGCGCTTACGGCCTTTGTGCTGTCCTGACAGTCGTATTACGCTTTTTCTTGTAACTTGTATACAAGTATGTTAGTATTCCACCATGCAGGGGGCAACGAAATGAACCTTAACCAGTTAAGCAAAAAAAGGAACACCTTGAGTGAACAGGCATACCGGGCCATTCGCGACGAAATCATTTGCATGCGGCTTGAACCGGGACAAATGATTTATGAAAATGAACTCGCTGCTTTGTTGGGAGTCAGCCGAAGCCCGATCCGGGAGGCATTCGCGATGCTTCTCCGGGAAGAATTGATCGAGATTCTGCCGCAGCGGGGTACGCGGGTGGCGTATATCTCCACGAAGAAGGTAGAGGAAGTCAGATTCGTAAGGGAGAGCCTCGAAACAAGCGTTTTCAAGAAAGTCGCGAGAAACTGGTCGGAGAAGGACGAACGCTGCCGGAGAGCGCAAGCGGAAATAGTCCAACTGCTCGAAGAGCAGCAAAAGGCTATTGATGCGGAAGAATACATCAAGTTTTTGGATTTGGACGAGTCCTTTCACCAAGCGATTTTGGAACAGATTGACAACCATACACTGCTTACCGTAATCAAATCAATGAGGGGACACCTCAATCGGATGCGCTATTTGGAATTAAAAGAAGCGAACCATATAACGAAATTGGTAGGCCAGCACGAAAATATTTTTAAAGCCATCATGTCGAACGACGAAGAGGAAACCGAGCGATTGCTAAGCTATCATCTTCAACAGACCCGCGACAAGCTGCCGCAAATCTTTGATAAATATGCCCGTTTTCTTAAGGTATAGAAGGAAGCTAAACGGAGGCCGATGCAGGATGAGAATGGTATTCAGATGGTACGGCGAAAATAACGATCGAATTCCGCTAGGCCACATCAAACAAATTCCAGGCGTGGAAGGAGTGGTCTGGGCGCTTCATGATCTTCCGGCCGGAGAGGAATGGCCTTTAACCGAGATTGAGCAAGTGCAAGAACAAGCGAACAAATTCGGCTTCCATATCGAGGTTGTGGAAAGCGTGAATATCCATGAAGATATCAAGCTGGGGCTCTCCTCAAGGGATCGTTATATTGAAAATTATAAAAAAACGATCGAAAACCTAGCGACCGTCGGTGTTAAAGTAATTTGTTACAATTTCATGCCCGTATTCGATTGGATTAGAACGGACTTATACAAGGAGCTGGAGGACGGTTCTACGGCTCTTTTTTTGGAAAAAGCAAAAATAGATCAAATGGACCCCATGGAGCTGGTAGCCAAAATCGCGGGAAACCCGGATATAAAAATGCCGGGTTGGGAGCCGGAACGGTTGGTTCACCTGACCTCCCTATTTGAAGCTTACCGATCCGTTGACGAAGAAAAGCTCTGGGGGAATCTTGCGTATTTTCTTCAAGAGATCATCCCGGTGGCGGAGGCTAACGGGATCAAAATGGCCATTCACCCGGACGATCCGCCGTGGTCCGTTTTCGGACTGCCAAGAATCATCACAAACGCGGATAATATCCGGAGATTGCTGAGCCTCGTGGACAGTCCGTCGAACGGAGTTACTCTGTGCAGCGGATCATTGGGAGCAAACCCGGCTATCGATATTCCGGCCATGATCAGGGAATTCTGCGATCGAATTCCTTTCGCCCATATCCGAAACGTCAGGGTTTACGATAACGGCGATTTTGTGGAAACCTCCCACCGAACGCAAGACGGCACGGTAGATATTTACGGCATCATGAAAGCCTACCGCGATATCGGATTTACGGGATATGCGAGACCCGATCACGGACGCCACATCTTCGGCGAAGAATGTCGCCCCGGGTACGGGCTGTATGACCGGGCAATGGGCATTATGTATCTGTGGGGAGTATGGGACGCATTAACGAGGACGGGAGAGGAAGCGGGAAATGCTGCCTATTAACGGGAACTTGAAAGGGAAAACAGCGGTCGTTACCGGCGGTGGCGGCGTGTTATGCGGAGCTATGGCGGTTGAGCTTGGAAGGCAAGGAGTAAAGGTAGCCATCCTTAACCGGACATTGGAAAAAGGACTCAAAACAGCCGAAGACATCCGCAACTCCGGCGGAGAGGCGATTGCCTTGAGCTGCGATGTTACGAACACCGAAAGTGTGGAAGATGCAGAACGAATCATTTCCGATACCTTCGGCCCCTGTGACATCTTGATTAACGGTGCCGGTGGGAATCATCCTGAAGCCGTAACGACGCACGAGACGTTTCATCCCGATCATATGGCCAATAAACAACTCAGAACTTTTTTTGATTTGACCGAAGAAGGATTTTACCATGTATATCAACTTAATTTTCTCGGCACATTGATTCCTACACAGATCTTCGCCAATAAGATGGTGGGCAGAAAAGGCGCCGTCGTCATTAATATTTCCTCCATGAGCGCGCCTTCTCCGATGACGAAGGTACCGGCTTATAGTATGGCGAAAGCGGGAATCGATAACTTTACCAAATGGCTGGCGGTGCACATGGCCGAAACGGGGATACGGGTGAATGCGATTGCCCCGGGTTTTTTTCTCACCGAACAGAACAGAAGATTGCTTACAAACGAAGACGGGTCGCTAACCGAAAGATCCCAAAAAATATTGTCGCACACGCCGATGAGAAGATTCGGTGTACCGGACGACCTTCTTGGCACCTTAATGTGGCTGGCCGACGAGAACATGTCCGGATTCGTAACGGGGATTACCGTTCCCGTCGACGGCGGGTTCCTGTCCTATGCCGGTGTTTAAACGATAATCGGAGGAATGCGATGACCGCTCTTGCCATTTACGCTTACCGGCCCAAGAACCAAATCGTACGTCCGGTCAATGTCCATATCAGGTGTGTGTAATACCGTCTTCTTTAGGCGTGCCGTAAGCGGTTAAGCGGTAAAGTCAAATGTTCGCATATCTTTATTAAGCTTCGCTGGTGCCTGACCTTCACCTAGGGTATTGCTCCATTTAACAGTTCGGAAGATAGTAAATAGGGGGATTGTTATGAGAAAACTTCTTTTGCAAATGCAGATGTCAATGGACGGATACGTTGCCAATAGAGATGGCGGTATGGATTGGATGGTATGGAGTTATGGCGGCGACTGGACCTGGGATAACCCATTAAGAGAATATCACACTAACCTCATGACATCTATCGATTGCATTCTGCTTAGTAGAAAGATGGCGGTTCAAGGATTTAGCGCTCATTGGGCTGCGGTGGCCCAAAGACCTGATAATCCCCAATCTACTTTTGCAGAGAGTCTTACAAAAGCCGATAAAGTTGTCTTTACAAAAACGCTTGCCAGATCAGTGTGGGATAACACTATACTTGCAAAAGGCAATCTCGTCGACGAGGTACTTGCACTAAAACGGGCATCCGGCAAAAATATCATTGCGTTTGGCGGTGCAGGTTTTGCATCATCACTCATCGAGGCTGGTCTCGTCGATGAGTTTCATCTTATCATCAACCCAGTTATTCTAGGTGCGGGATTGTCTCCATTCAAGGAAATAAACAGCCCTTTGAACCTTCGCCTTATCGAAGCAATTCCCAATGGCCACGATATTGTAGTTTTAAAGTACTCGAAAAAAGAGCATTAGGCCAATAACGAGCGGCAAACCAAGCAAACCGTACCCATAGTCGCAAAAAGCGACTATGAGTCCTCCTTCAAGGATGGCAAAGCCGGTTAACTTGCCTCATCTATCGTAAATTCGGAATGCTCACATCCGGATCGGTGTCCGCTTCATAATCGATACCGTCCGTTTCAAATCCGAACAGTTGGAAAAACTCGCGCCGGTAGCCTTCAAGATCCGTCAATTGCCCGATGTTGTCCGTCGTTAATTCGTCCCATAGCTTGGCTACTTCCTCCTGAACATCATCGCGCATTTCCCAATCGTCGATCCGGATACGGTTTTCCTCGTCAACCTGAAGTTCTCCCGGGGAATAGAGTCGATCGGCGAACAAACGGTAGGTCTGCTCGATGCAGCCTTCGTGGATTCCTTTTTCTTTCATAACTTTGTACAATGCGGAAATGTATAGCGGCACGACAGGAATGGCCGAACTGGATTGCGTGACTAGCGCCTTGCTCACCGTTACGTATGCCCGGCCGCCTGTTGCCCCGAGCTGCTCGTTTAATTCCTTCGCCGTATCCTCAAGATGGTCCTTCGCCCTGCCGATCGTTCCTTCGCGGTAGATGGCTTGCGTGATTTTCGATCCGATATAAGAATAAGCAATGGTTGTTGCGCCATTGGCCAGCACGCCGGCTTGCTGCAACCCGTCGATCCACATTTGCCAATCCTCGCCGCCCATGACAGAGACCGTCTCGCGTATCTCATCATCCGTGGCTGGGTCGATGGTGATCATACTAACTTCGCCGTTATGAAAGTTAACGGTTTTGTTGGTGTACGCTTTTCCGAGCGGTTTAAGCACCGAGTTAGACACCTCTCCCGTCTTGGGATGCGTGCGCCGTGCCGAAGCAACGCTATATACGACCAAATCGACCTGTCCTAGTTCACTGCGGATCAGCTCGATCGCTTTTGCTTTAGTCTCGTCGGAGAAAGCATCACCGGTAACGCTGTACGATTTAAGGCCGGCTTCCTGTGCCGCGATTTCGAATGCAGCCGAATTGTACCAGCCCGCGGATGCCGTCCGTCCGCCTGTCCGCTCTCCTTGACGATATATCCCAACGGTATTGGCGCCTGCACCGAACGCCGCTACAATGCGCGATGCGAGCCCATATCCGGCCGATGCGCCGATAACGAGCACATTGCGCGGGCCTTTAACCGCCGGTTGTTCTTGTACGTACTTTACTTGCTCCTGCACCTGGAGGGCACAACCTTGGGGGTGAGCAGTCGTGCAGATAAAGCCGCGTGTTCTAGGTTTGATAATCATTTACGTAAATTCCCTTCTAAATCGAATGCTGATCGCTTGTGCGTATATCCAAATACGCTCTTCCTATTTTAACGATTTTTCGCTTAAACGGAAACCGCTAGTTAGCCTATTACGGTCGCATTTAGGAAGTCAAAGGGTTGGCGAGCCTATTCTTAAACGATATACTGAATAAATAAGGAAGAGTAGGGAGGGTTTTGGTTGACCTATGATAAAAAGCCGGAAAAGCCGCCCATGATTAAAGAATCAGGATGGACCGTAGAGGACTATCTTAAATTGCCCGAAGACGGTAACCAATATGAAATCGTAGCTGGAATATTGGAATTAAAGCCTTCTCCGACAACTACGCATCAACGCATAAGCCATCAAATCGAGGGAATACTTACGGATTCATGCGAGCATGAATATATCATTATGTATGCGCCCGTAGATGTGATTTTATCGGATATGGAAACAAGGCAGCCGGATATCCTGATGATTCACCGGTCGCGCTCCGCTATTATCCAAGAACATGCTATCGTCGGTCCGCCCGACCTTGTCGTCGAAATTCTCTCTCCTTCAACTATTAAGCGTGACCGGGTAATGAAGCTTCGAAGTTACGCGCATTTTGACGTGCCGGAATATTGGATAGTCGACCCGTTGAATGTCACGATCGAACAATACGTGTCGGCTCGCGAGGGAAAACCTTACGAGTTAATGGAAGTATTCAGCGCGGATGAGACGGTCACGTCGGCTCGTTTGCCTTGCGTGAGTTTTGTAGTTAGTAAAGGACTTATTGTGAGGTAAATTTGACGTCAAAAAAACCCGACTGCCTTACCGGCAACCGGGTTCTTCTTTATGAATTAGAACGTGGTAGAAAAATCGGAATTGAACGAATCATAGGAATCTGCGTAAAAAAAGATAGCAAACACAATGAGCAAGATGATGATAGCATAGATAACGGTGCCCACGATCCCGCATACAAGCCCGGCGATAGCCATTCCCCGGCCTTGTTCTCCGGTTCTCTTGATTTCCTTCAGGGAGATCGCGGAGAATATAATAGCGAGAATCCCGATAATAAAGCCTATATAAGGAAGGACAATCGAGACAATGCCGAGTACCATGGCCGCAATCGATTTGCCGTTCGTTCTAGGTGGTTGGTACGGGTTAGGCGGCGGGTAGTTATCATTTTGCTTATCATTTGAATATTGATCCATTCGGAATCCTCCTATAATATAGCTACGCCCATTATACGCAGAAGAATCCGACAATACTATACTATTATAATTATTGCTAGATTGGTTATCCTAATAATAGAATTTAATAATAAGGGCTGAGAAAATAAATGAGCAATCCCAACCAGGAAACATCTGTAATGACGAAGAGTATATATGACACTAGTGCGATTATTCTACCTGTGAGATCAGGAATGATAGGGAGGAAACGCGGAAAATGGCTATTCATAGCCTTGCTGATCGCGATTATGGTTTACCTCTGGGCAGATACCCGGTCGCTGGAACGTTTGCTGCCGATAGGGATATTTCGTAAAGTTCCTGCGGTTACGCAGCTGCATCCGGCAGTGGCCGCGAACAAAGAAAAGTTAATCGCACAGAGTAAGGAAATCGGGATTTCCATCCTGATAACCGATGATTTTCGCAGCTCGCATGAACAGGACGCGCTGTACCGTAAAGGTCGGAGCGATGATGGATCCGTTGTGACCTATGCGAAAGGCGGACAATCTTATCATAATTACGGTCTCGCTATCGACTTTGCGTTACGTTCCCACGGGGGAAAAGTAATTTGGGATATGGAGCATGACGGAAACCGAAACGGCAAATCGGATTGGATGGAAGTCGTTACGATAGCAAAGCATTTAGGTTTTTCCTGGGGCGGGGACTGGGAGAGTTTCCCCGATTATCCCCACTTGCAAATGGATTTTGGTTATTCCATTCGGGAGCTGCAGCGGGGATGGAGACCACCGGAAAAAGGAGAACAGCACTAAGATCCCTTATGGAAAATAATATCCACTTTGAATATTAGACTGAATACTATAGTGAAGAAGAAAAAGACAAATATCGCTAGAACCGGTCTTTTTTGATGCAGGATTACGTATGGGAAAGCAATGCAATTGAGGATAATGGACCACCCCATATTCCATCCATGGTAATATTTGAATATCCCGAAATGATGGGCTATCCATTCGTGCAAGCTATAAATGCCAGCCCAGAGCACATAATAAAGAACTTGCTTAAGTATCGATCTCTCTGGGTAATGCGATAGGAAGAGCATGATAGCGAATGGAGTGGCGCAAAAGGTGATTAGGATTTGTAAAAAATGATGCGATAAATGAAACGTTGGGGATCTGAACATCCATAAATGGCGGTCTTCCGTCAGAAGGTTATATAGGAAGTCGCCTATGATGAATACGTACACGCTTGCCCGAAATTCCTTGAATCTGCTCCAATCGGCCCATCTCCACGCGCACAATATCCACCCGAGGATACCTACCAAAAAAATTGATTCCGCAACCATCCAATGGCCCCCGATAAAGTGAAATATCTGTTATTTGCTGCTAACGCCCTGATGAGGGCGCGAAAGAAATTGCTCTTTCAATCGCTTTTTGATGGGAAGACTCCCAGCGGTCATACAGCATGATCAAAGCTATGGGAACGATGTATCGCAACGCCATTAAACCAAGATTCCAATGGAGATAAATCAGCCATCCTTTATGTTAGGAGAAAAGCGCGAAAGTTACTCCGATGCCGGCGATGATGGTGAAATATATCCCCGGAAAGCAGGTCGATAAATCGGCAGTCGGCCATGAAATCCGCGAAAATGCCGGGTTTGAATCGGTGCATTTTAAGTAAGGGAGACCCGAATATTGCTCCGACCTACATGATAATCATATGAGAAAAACATAATAAGCGAATCCGATAGGGAACAGGCGGATTGTAGCTTGTTATGCGCGGAGCAAGGTAGGCGCCCATACGAAACCCGGCGACATAGAAAGCAGCGGAATAGGCCAAATACCAATTGAGGTATTGCAAATACCCTAACTTTACATAAATCCACTCCAGGATCGTAAACCCGATGGCGAATATAACGGTTATTTTCCAAGGGTGAATTTTCTTGGCGGCATAATAGAAAAAGACGATTAGAGCGAAGGGAAGGATTAAAGTATCTGCCAATACGATGCCCATCTCATTCGCATCGACCGGGTTTGTTCTCAGATGCGTCGGAAACTTATATAACCTAAGCAGCAGGTTGAATGATACCTCAAACATATCCGCGGTGAATACGCCAATCGCGTATACGGCCACAATCGAGTGCAAAGACAATTTTTTTCGGAATAACAATGCAATCATCCAAATGGAAATAACAGATAATGTAATCAAATACGGCATTCTCGGCGACACACCCTTATTCTGGTCTGTATTTATTATGATTCCCTTAAAAGGAATTTTATTTCAGCCGTCGGGTGCTTCGACAAGAACTTTGCGGAATTCACTGACCGTATTTGTCAGGTTTATTCGTTTATAATGATAGGAAAGAGTGAATTTGAGGAGGCGCGTTTATGGAGTGGAATTATTACGATACGTTCATTACGGTATCGCGGGATTGTCCTGCCGAGACGGGGACGGTTCCTCAAGACAAGAAGACCGGCAGAACGAAACCGGGAATCGAATATGACTTAATCGCTAACTCCCCTTACGTCTACACCCAAGAGGAGCTTCTATACGAAGTGCACATCCGGCATAAGGCGATTCCAGAAGAAGAACTGTCTGCACGAGGTACTCAAATTCGCGACGAGTTTTACCAGAAACCGATGCCGTGCTTGCGGGCATCCATGCTGCCGAAGAAATACGGCTGGGGACTTCACTTTAACGCAGAGGGGAAAATCGCCCTTGTTCCAAGGGAATCCGCGGATTACGATAGATTCATTAACGGCGGCAAGGGAGAAGTGAGATTGGTTCCAGCAATGAGCAACAGTAGGGAAAAGTGATTGATCTTGACAATAATAGACACTAAAGCTGTATATGATGCATTCCAGCAACTCAAAGCCCAGAAGGCGCCAATCACGGATGAAATTCTGGATACGATGCCCCAGCGATTTGCCAATGAAGACGCTCTCCGATAACTGGGGGGCGTTTTCATTTCATGATCATGACAGGAATGGACGCATGCTGAATGACGTTATGGCTAACGCTTCCGACCATGATTTCCCTGATCGCGCCTAATCCTCTGCTGCCCATAATAATCAGATCGCAATCGTTGTTTTCGCTGTAATCCACGATCGCTTCGGCAGGAGAACCCGCAAGCACGACGACGTCCGAATGGGGAAGCTCCCCTAAGGAATGTTTGATTTTATCCAGAATCGCGTTTCCATGCTCCTTAATTTGTTCCTGATAGCCCTCAGGCTGGTAAATGGTCATATCTGCGATAAAGACCGGCTGCAAATTAACGACATGCGCAACGGTTAGATGAATGGACGGGTCGGATTTTACGAATTGAATGGCTTTATCCAATGCTTTGGCGGATGGATCAGACCCGTCGTAAGGGACTAGAATGTGCTTGAATATCATATTGAACCCTCCATTAATCGTTGTGGGATAATTCCGATAGTTATATATACCCTCCTCGGCTGAGGGTATAAACTTGTTAGGGTTTCATGTGTGTGTCGGTAGTTTTCCACTTCCGGCGGAAATTCACTCGTAGGCAGTCAAGGATTGTCCGGTTTTGTGATATGATACGGAGGATTGTTATGTTTCTGCATTCTAGCGGCAAAGTGGGTTGGTGATATCATGCATTTACTTTCAGTTGAAAATATATCGAAAAGCTATAGCGACAAAATATTGTTCGAAGACGTTACTTTCGGTATCGAAACCGGCGACAAGATCGGGATAATCGGCGTTAACGGTACAGGGAAGTCGACGCTGCTGAAGGTCGTTGCCGGACTGGAATCCGCCGACTCCGGCAAGGTGTCGATCGGCCGGTCGGTCGTTCTGCGGATGCTGGCCCAAGACCCGGCATTCGCGCCGGAGGAGACGGCGCTGGAGCATGTGCTTGGCGGCGATTCCCCGCAATTGAAGGCGGTTCGCGACTATGCCGGGATCTTGGAGGAATTAGCGCTGAATCCAGAGGATGCTAAGCTGCAGGAACGCTTGATTGCCGCGAATCAGAGGATGGACGAGCTAGAGGCCTGGCAGTTGGAGAGCGATGCGAAGACCGCCCTGACGAAGTTAGGCATACTGAATTATGGCGAGAAAGTTTCGACGTTCTCCGGGGGGCAACGGAAACGGGTGGCGATGGCCGCGGCGCTGCTCCAGCCCTCCGACGTGCTTATTCTCGATGAACCGACGAACCATATCGATAACGATTCGGTGGCTTGGCTCGAAGGAATGCTTCAGAAGCGCAAAGGCGCTTTGCTAATGATTACGCATGACAGGTATTTTCTGGACCGGGTCAGCAATCGCGTCATCGAGCTTGATCAAGGACGCGCGCATTTCTATGAGGCAAATTATAGCCGCTTCTTGGAGCTCAAGCTGGAAAGGGAAGAACGGGAGGTTGCTTCGGAGGCGAAACGCCAGAACCTGCTGCGCAACGAGCTCGCCTGGATAAGGCGCGGCGCCCAAGCGCGGTCGACGAAGCAGAAAGCGCGTATAGATCGGTTTGAAGCGCTGAAGGAGCAAGGACCCAGAGCGGCGACAGGGAAGCTGGAAGTGTCGATAGCCTCTTCAAGGCTCGGCAAGAAGATTATTGAAATCGACAAGCTCACGAAACGGTTTGGCGGACGGACGCTTATTAAGGATTTCAGTTATATCGCCGTGCCGGAAGACCGCGTGGGTATCGTAGGGCGCAACGGAAGCGGGAAGTCCACGCTGCTTAAGCTGATCGCGGGGAAGCTCACGCCTGATGAAGGCAGCGTGGAGCTTGGAACTACGGTTAAGCTCGGTTGGTTCAGCCAAGAGCATGAAGAGATGAACGAATCGCTTCGGGTCATGGAATATATTCGGGAAGGCGCCGACCAGGTGAGAACATCTGACGGCTCGACGATTTCCGCCGGACAGATGCTGGAGCGGTTCCTATTCTCGCCCTCGATGCAGTGGAGCGTCATTTCCAAGCTTTCGGGAGGGGAGAAACGACGCCTGCAGCTGCTCCGCGTGCTGATGAACGCGCCTAACGTTCTGCTTCTCGACGAGCCGACCAATGATCTGGACATCGCGACGCTGACGGTGCTGGAAGATTATTTGGACGATTTTCCCGGCGTCGTGCTCATCGTTTCCCATGATCGTTATTTTCTGGATCGCACCGTCGACCGTATTCTTTCCTTTGAGGGCGAAGGCGTCGTCAAGCATCATACGGGGAACTACTCCGACTATCAGGCTTTCACGGAGCGGCAGGAAGCGCAGAAACAAGCGGCCGCCGCTCCCGTTAAGGCCGCCGTGCCTTCTAAATCGGAGAGCAAAGAACGTCCGCTCAAGATGTCGTTTAAGGATCAGAAAGACTATGAGCAGATAGACGGACGGATCGCGGAGACGGAAGAGGAGATCAAATCCGTCGCACAGCAGATGGAGCTTTCAAGCAGCGACTCGGTTCGCCTGCAGCAGCTTGCAGAGGAACAGCAGCGGCTGGAGACCAAGTTGGATCAACTGCTCGAACGCTGGACAGAGCTTAACGAGCTGGCGGAGCAGATTGCGGCAAATAAGAAAAGCTGAATTAATTATTCAAGGGAATGCCGATGCCTAGCCGCTTCGCTTCGCGCAGATAGTGGGCGGCGAGGGTAATGTCGAAAGCCGCCATTCCCATCGGATTGAAGAATATAGGATCGTCGGGAGAGAACCTCGATAAGGCGTCGTCGAAGACGACGCTTTTTAGTGTGAGCGCTTGATGCTCCTGTAGTCCGTAGAGAAGGTGAAGTTGCTCGATGTCCGTATTTTCCCGGCACACCTCCCGCCAATCGTCGACGACGACGGCTTTGAGGTGTTGGACGCTCGACGGGATATAGTCGCGCAACGATACGTTTAGCAGCAATGTTCCGGGTGACGGGGTTCGATCGATATAGCGGTCGGTCGACGCCGTACAAGTAATAAACACGTTGCTGCGATCGTAAACCTCCCGCCAGGAGGAAGCGGTATAGGTTATCTTCCGCAGCTTGGCGTCGACGGTGGACGGTTCGATGCCATTAATATCGTAGATTTGCACGGATTCGAGGCGGTCTCCGAACGCTTCGCTTACCATCTTCACGTGATGGCGCCCGATTGGGCCCCAGCCGACTATACCTAGACGGATGGGCATCCCGTCTTGCGTTTTCATGTATACGCGCAACATTACGCCGCTGACCGCCGCCGTTCGCAGCGCGTTTAACGATTGGCTTTGGAAGAAAGCGACGGGAGCGCCGGTTGCAGGATCGTTCAAGATGAGCGTACAGTGCGCGCGCGGCCGACCTTGAGCCGCATTGCCCGGAAAGCTTGCGATCCACTTGATGCCGCTCGCCTCCACTTCTCCTCCGACGAAAGCGGGCATCGCGATAATCCGATTGCCCGGATGGCGAAATCGCAAATAGGGCTTGAGGGGTTGAACCACTTCATCCGTATGCATAAGCCGTGCCGCCGACTCCATCCGATCGATAAGAGCCAACCAATCGATACCGATGTCGCGAATATGCCCGTCGTTTAAGTAAATCATCTTGTCGTACATCCTCCATCAGGCACCGAATCGCCGACCGCATGCTGACGCACCCAATCTTCGTTGTATACGGTATCCAAGTATCGGTCCCCGCGGTCGGGCAGGATCGCGGCGCATATGGCTCCATCGGGAATCTCCTCCTGCATGGCCCGAATGGCCGCAATGACTCCTCCCGAAGAAGCTCCCGCCAGTATGGCCTCCGAGCGGACGAGATCCCGGCATCCCTCGATGCATTGGCTCTCCGAAACGTAGACAACGCGGTCGATCAGCTCCTTGCTGCTAATCGGAGGAACAACTGCTGCGCCGAGCCCGGGAAATTGGCGAACGCCCTTTACGCCCCCGAAGATGACGCTTCCGACCGCATCTACGGCAATGATTTTCGTTGCCTGACTCCTCTCGCGCAACCTCTCCGCACATCCTCGTATCGTTCCACATGAGCTTACGCCGCAAAATAAATAGTCGATATGCGGCAACGCTTCGAGAATTTCCGGCATCGTCGTATGATAGTGAGCCAAATAATTGTTCGGATTCCCGTATTGATTCGTCCAATAACAATTGCCGATATCCTGCCGCAATCGTTTCACCCGGGCAATTCGCGCGGGCAAATAGTCGCCGCTCACCGGATCCGGTTGCGATACAATCTCAATTTCCCCCTGAAGGGAGCGGATTAACTTCAGATGGGTATCCGTCGTCCGGGGATCCACGACGCATATGAACCGCAGTCCTAAATACCGGCAAATCTGCGCCAAGCTAACCGCCATATTGCCTGAGCTTGACTCGATTACGGTTGTATCCGGACCGATTTCCCCTGACCGGATCGCCTCCCGAATGATGTGCAGAGCCGGCCGGTCCTTGGCGCTGCCGCCCGGGTTGGCCATCTCAAGCTTGCCGTATACATGAAAAGGCATGCCGGAAAACAGTCGCTTGAGCGGAACGAGCGGAGTGCGGCCGATCGTGCGGAACAAGCCGTCCATAATGTCCATTGCCATATGCGGTGAACCCCTTCCTCAGTCGTAGAAAATCTTTTTGTGCTTAAGCACGGTTTTGTCGAACGATACGTCCGAAGGAATGACTCTGATCGCATCCAGCATTCCGCCCCGGATCATGCTGCCGATTGCCGGAATCCGATCCGATAGCTCGCGTTCGATCCGCTCATAGATGCCGGGATCCTTCTCTACGCTGTCTATATGAACGGTAAGCTTATTGGAATGGACCCGAATCCGAACGTTAGCCTGCTCTAAATGGCGGAAGACGACGTCTTCGATATCATAGACGCTGATTTTTTCACCGTGCTTAAGCTCTGAACCCAGACGCCTGACAACAGCCTGAAAGCTCATCTTCCATTCCCCCCGGACGAGGATCGGACGCAGATCCCTCACGATATCATAGGTAACGTATCGCAGCGCCGGGAATAAATCGCGGGCAAAGGAGGTCAGTACCAGCACGGATTCATTAGCGCTCAATGGTTCTATTCCATCGAATAGAGCTTCGGCAGGTATTCCCTCCGCTACTATGCCTTCGGCAAACAAGTATCGTCCATGCTCGTGCGAGTAATAGGCAATCGTACCGATCTCGATCGAACCGTACGTATCCGTAATTTCGCGCGCGTCGATGCGCAACCGCTGCGCTACGCTGCGAAGCCAAGCGGGTGAGGCGATCTCGCCGACGAGGATCACTTTGCGAATCCCATAGGATGCCGGATCTTCCATGGCAGCCGACAACAGATGATCCAGTATGGAAGGCATCGTATATAAGACGTGGGGACGATAGCTAATCAATCGTTCAAGATGCTCTTCAATCGGCTGCTGATAGGCTATCGAATCGGCTTTAATCCCGACGCGTTCGAATATTTCCAGCGCGGTATTGGCGGCATGGCCGGTACCCATGTCCGATAATGCACGACAGACACCGGATGGTTTAAGAATGCTTCGAAAAAGATCGGCTTTGATGCTCAGATAGCGTTGTTCGTCCTCGAGGGAGTAATAGATGGTTTTGCGTCGCAGGGAGCTCGTGCCGGAAGTGCGGTAAGAGGTGACGTTATCCTGAGGGCCGAAAGGCTGATCCTTGCTATAATAATGCTGTTCCAGTAACTCGGATGTGATTAAGGGGAGCTCGCTAAGTAATTGAAAGGCGTGACAGTTAACGTCGTTATCGTTAAGCAACTGTCCATACCATGGGAATATTTCGAGAACCTGCTCGACCTTTCCGAGAATCCGTGTATCACCCAAGCCTTATCCCCTCCGCTTCCGCCATTGGACGATACTCAAGTATATGGTCGAGGATCGGAGCACGTTCTTCATTTTCCCATAGACGGTAGCCCTTCCTTCTTGCGCGTTTTTTCATAACCTATCGTAATGGGTAATGCCCAAAACAGGAATTAGGGAGATGGTGGTACTGATGAATAGGCAGACCGCGGTATCAAGCAAGTGGATCAAAACCCGGGTACTGGCCAGATCCGCTTCTATGGCTCCGCATATTCCGACAACCCTGCGGCTTAATCGGGGAACGCTTGCTAGATTGTTGAACCGATTCGGAATGGTTTACGTCAAGCCGGTGTCGGGCTCCCTCGGGGTTGGCGTTATGCGCATCGATCGGTTTCGGGGGAGTTGGGTCATTCAAGCGGGGAAGAAACGAATCGCCTTCTCCGCCTTTCGGACCATGTTCCGGTGGCTTCGAAAGCGCATGAACGGCAAATCTTATTTGGTTCAGAGGGGTATACGCATGTTGAGGTACAAGGGGAGACCGGTAGATTTCCGGGTTATGGTCCAGAAGAGCAGGCGAACGGGGTGGAAAATAACGGGGACGGCGGCTCGGGTCGCCCATCCTAGAAAGGCCGTTACGAATGGCAGCCAAGGAGGGAGTATCTATGCGGCAAAATCCTTGTTGAGGAGATTGTCGGGGAGCAGGCAAGCCACGAGACTTTCGCGCAAGTTCAAACGATTTGGATTATTAACGGCCCGGCGCTTCTCCCAAGCGTATCCCAGAATGAGGGAGCTGGGACTGGACATTGCGGTGGATCGCAGGCTCCGTTCCTGGATTCTTGAGGTCAATACGAGGCCTGACCCCTGTCCCTTCGCTAAATTAGCCAATTCTTCGATGCTGCGAAATATTGTCCGTTGTGCCAGAGGATACGGACGTTTCTATAATCTGAGATGCGTTAAGGCGAGAAGAGGGGGAGGTGGGTAATTCCAAGAAACCATGCGGGGTTTTGCCCGTAGTAAATAGGGATAACTATTGAAAGAAGGAGGAAATACAAATGAATTGTCCGGTTTGCGAAGGTTCTCGTATGAGGGAAGTGGAGAAAGACGGAATTCTCATCGATATATGTCCAACCTGCAAGGGAGTATGGCTTGATCGGGGGGAGCTGGACAAGCTGATGCAAGACGTCCGGGAAGTCCGGCAGGACTATAATGAGTGGTATTATAGCGACTCTCCCAGACAGCAGGAAGCTCCAAGGGGTTCTCAACCGCCTCAGCAACCTTATAACCCGCCGCAACAACAATCCTATTATGGAGATAAGCACGATTCCCATAAGCACGATTCTCATAATCACTCGCAATATCCTCCGTACAAGAAAAAGAAAAAAAGCGTAATGGACGTATTCGGAGACTTGTTCGACTGAATATGATTTTTGGTTGCGCCGCCTTGGCTAATTGCCGGCGGTTTTTTTGTTTTTTCATTGACAACGCGAATGAGAACGATTATCATTCAAAACGTAGGATTAGTGAGAATCATTTTCAACGAAGGATGGATGAGACGATGTCACGGTTAAATACAAATCAGTTATCCCTTGCATATGGTAGCCGGCAAATTGTGCAGGAGCTGAATTTGAGCGTTCCGGACGGTCTGATTACGGCACTGGTAGGTGCTAATGGATCAGGCAAATCGACTATCCTCAAATCGATGGCGCGCATTCTCAATCCGGTGCAAGGCGGCGTTTATTTAGACGGCAAGCTCATTCACCGCCAACCGACGAAGGAAGTGGCCAAGCAATTGGCCATCCTGCCGCAGAACCCGTCTTCTCCGGAAGGATTGACGGTACGCGAGCTCGTTTCGTTCGGTCGTTACCCCCATCAGAAGGGCTTCGGAAACTTGTCAGTTGAAGACAACCGCATGATTGAATGGGCCTTGCAAGCGACCGGAATGTCGGCGTTTAGCGGCAGACCCGTCGATCATCTCTCAGGCGGTCAGCGCCAGCGGGCTTGGATCGCGATGGCTTTGGCACAAGGGACGGAAGTACTTCTGCTCGATGAGCCAACGACTTTCTTGGATATGGCGCATCAGATGGAAGTCATGACTTTGTTGGAAAAGCTCAACCGCGAACAAAAAAGGACGATCATTATGGTCGTTCATGATTTAAACCATGCAGCTAGATATGCCCAGCATCTTGTTGCGCTTAAGGACGGAACCGTTCTGTACGAGGGGAATCCGGAAGAAGTTTTGACGACGCAAATGCTGCGCGAGGTGTTCAATATTGACGCGGATGTCATCCCCGATCCTCGTACGGGCGCTCCGCTTTGCCTGCCTTACGGCTTGGCGGAAGCTCCTTCACCTTCAAGCGTTCAAATGGGTGCAGCCGAACCGATGGCAAATTCCGCAGCTCAAGCAAGCAAGCCGAAGATCGAAGCGACAGCCTAGGTAGAATTATCCCGGAAGAAATTGCTAAAATAGAAAATAACGAAGGCCCGCGGATGCGTGCCTTCGTTATACGGCTATAGGTTATTGCTGTGCAGCAACTTCCGCTGCTTCGACGACTTCCGGCTCAGTAGCAACTTTCTTGTACGTATCCGTGTCCATTACGCGGCGAGCGCCGAGATAGCGCTTAGCATAGTAACTTTCATCCATCGAAGTGATCGTTACGCCTTTGGATGCTGCATGGGCAAATTTGTTGTTTCCAATGTAAATGCCTACATGCGAAACGCCGGCGCCGCTCGTATTGTAGAATACGAGATCTCCGGCACGAAGGTTTTCCTCGGCGACTTTCGTGCCCCCATCCCAGTTGAACATATCTCTCGAAGTACGAGGCAAATCGATACCGAGTTTCTTGAATACATACCCCGTAAATCCGGAGCAGTCGAATCCGCTCGTGGTCGTTCCGCCGTAGTTGTAATCGATCCCAATGAGTGGATCCACCGTTTGATCCAGTTTGGAGTCTGCGAATGCGCTGCCGACCTGAAAAGCTAAAAATAATGCAAGAGAAAACAAAAATACAGACAATTTGCGCAAACCTGGTGACTCCTTCCAATGCCTACGAGGTTAGCTGGAGGGTTCGGTAGAAGGTTCCCCTATGGCTCCTATGAAGCAAAGCCAATTCACCCGACTAAATGGTTCCCCCGTTTCCCGATGCACGGGAACTCGGCAGTTATTTATTACACAGGTTTAGATATTCGGTTATTACGACAAATTTCCTGCATCTTCTAGATTAGAATTCCTTAATCTAAGATGAAAACTAGGGATTCATACCCCCCTTTCGCCTTTGATTTTTCCCGCCGATAATAACGCCAAACCCCGGCTGCAGCCCGTAAATGGGTGCAACCGGGGAATGTCCCGTGAAAAATTTTGTCGAAATGGGGACAGGAAGGCTTACAACCGCGTCTCGTACCATACCTGATACTGTGAAGCGGCAGTCCACAGTGTAAGGAGGGAGCGGACGAAATGGAAAGCCTGATGCAGCGCTACGGCGATAAATCCCGACAAGAGCAGCGAGACGGCCCAAGCCGCAGCGGATACTGCCAAACCGATGCCGAGCAAGATGAAGGTTATTCCTAGTAGTGGTAGCGCCCGGCGAAGCGCCAATCCCAGACCCTTGATGATTCCTTCCCGAGAGACCGCTCCGAACTGCATGAATTGAAACAGCAGGTGTTGCACAAGTCCCCATGCCATCCAAGCGGCAGCATAGGGCAGCAGTCCCTGGAGCCAAACCGATAAGGAGGGTTCTGAGAAAAACCGGTCTTTAGCAAGCGGCAGCAACCATACGGCGGGCAGCAGAATCAACGCGTTCTCCAGCCAGTAAAGCAGGGTGACCGGTTTCCAAACCCTTCTCATCCCGGACAATACCCGCGTTCCATCCCCTTCCGTCGAGTGATGGAATGAGTAATAAACACCGGCATTGAACAGGGGTGTAAGCACCATTCGCATGAGAAGCAGCCCGCCTAACATCCAGAGAACCTCGTTTACGAGATCGGTCTTGAGCAGGCGGAATTGGGCTTCGATGAGGAACAAATGGGCCGCGTCGGAGTTTGGGTGTTCATCCGGATAACGCGCAAGTACGGGCGTTACGACCGAATCAATGAACCGGTAGAGGAAAAATCCCCACAGCAGGCGGTACAGAAAAAGGAGAACCAATACATACTTATGCCGAACGGCCATGTCCCATCCCTTTTTTAACAATTGACGCATCCCCTAATCACCTCACCACACCATTGTTCCGAACAGACCTTCTATGAATTGCGTTATGCCGGCTGCGAAGCGCGTTCGATCTTCCCGCGGAACTTCAGCTTTCAAGTAGTTGTTGTATTTGCGGTTATCGAGAACGACGTTCAGGCTGGGATCGATTGCCGCGTAGACTAAAGGCGTAGAGGAGTTGAGTTGAAGCTGAACGTGATTTTGCACGCCGTCCCACTTTTTGCGTACCGATTGGCCGTCTTGGAACCGGAACCAGATCGTGACTGGCTGAGGGCTGCCTCCATAGCGTCGCAGAAGCACGACGCTTTCGTATCCGTCGGCTGTCTTGCGAGTATTAATCGAATCCACTGCAAAGTCGGCCATTTGTCCCTGCTGGACATAAGCTTGGAAGAATTCCGTCCATTTGGTTTTCGTGACGGTCTCCACGACCTTCTGGAAATCGGATGAAGAAGGGTGCCGGAACTTATATTTCTGAAAATAAGTGCGCAGGATCTTGCTCATCATCTTGTCGCCGACTTGGCGCTCCATGGCCGAGAGTACGAGTTTACCGCGCAAATAGACATTCTCGGCATATCCGTCCGAAGATGCATATCGCCAGGATGATTGGCTAAGCGGTTCCGGATTTGTCATGTAGCTGGATTCTATCGAGAGGTTCGGAACAACGCCATAGATGCTTGCCATCAGCTTGTCTTCGGAATAGGAGGTGAATCCTTCATCGAGCCAGGCTTCTTCGAATTCGTTGGAGGCGACTAGTCCATACCAATATTGATGGGCGATTTCGTGAACCAGCGTGCGCTCCAATTCGTAGCCGGGATTGTCATTCTGCGCGGAAGCGGCCGTTACGAGCGTCGGATATTCCATGCCGCCGGCGCCGTTCCCGTTAGCCGGAGGCACGACTACGGACAGGGTGGAATAGGGGTATTCGCCATACCATTCTCCAAGCTTGGCGAGCGCGGATTTGGCTGCATGCATGTAACGGTCCTTCAGTTCCTTATGAAGAGGGTCGAGGTAAAGCTTGATTCGAACGCCGGGAATTCCGGCAGAGGAGAAGGTATCCTCTACGTATTCGAAATGTGGGGACGCGGACCAGGCAAAGTCATGGACGTCATCGGCATAATATTGAAAGGTTTTGCGTCCGCCCGAAACGGCAGGCGATTTCGACTGAAAGCCTGTCGCCGCCACCTTGTATGTCTCAGGAACATTAATGCGTACGCTATAAATACCGAAATCCGCGTAAAACTCCGAATTTCCATGATACTGGTGCAAATTCCATCCTTCCGTCGTTCGGCTTCGCATACCCATTGTTTCGTACACGGCTACCTTCGGAAACCACTGTCCGGCCATTACGAAATCGCCTGCCTTGCCCATTCGGGCGAACACGTCAGGCAGCTTAACCGTGAAATTCATGCGCAGGGTGATGGACGAGCCCGGCTTGACTGGCGACGGAAGGCGAAACGTCGCCAGCGTGCGGTCGTTCTTGTTGCCATCATCCGGCTGAACGTAACGGAGGCGAGGCAGAAGGGTTTCCCCTTGCTCCGTCGTTAAGGAAGTCAGCTCCATGTTGCCGGTGCTGCCTGCCTTCATTTTGTCTCCGCGAAGCTCTCCCTTGGATTCCTTAATGAAAGTGCTGCCGGGAGCAAAGGCGTTGGGATACAGATGGAGATAGAGCTCCGAGACAGCTTTGCGGCCCGGGTTTTTCCAGGTGACGGTTTGTTCTCCGGTTAAGCCCCGATTCTCCGCGTCAAGCACAACGGAAATATGGTACTCCGTTATGCGATTGCTAAGTACGGCAGCCTGGATTTTCTGCGGAGCATCGATCACCGGATCGGTCTTGGGTTTAATCGCGGATGGAGGGGCGGAAATCGGCAGCTCAGACATCGCGGAAGCGGGCAGAGCAAACTGGTCCACCCAAGCGTCGGCAAACCCGAATCGAATTGACAATACAAGTACAGCAGCGGCAGCGACGAAAAGTAACATTCGCAGCGAACGGCGCTTAGGCATACGGATAACCCTCCCGTTGACAAGCATCTACGAGATATATATGTGGGTTGTCCGCAGATTATATCAATGGAATTTCAGCAGTGTGGTTCGACCCTGCAATGCCAAAATATCCACAACAGACCTCTCCCCATCTGGTATAATGGATTCACGATACGTTCCTCATGTCTCCGGGACCCGGTTCGCAGGCCGGCATTGATACGTTTAAGGGAAACGAATAAGTTCAAATCCCGGAGGAGGAAGAAGAGAATGAGTCAGGCAACGCTGGAATTGATTCTTGGCGAGTTGAGGAATTTCAGGACGGAAGTAAACGATGAATTTAAAGCTGTCAGGTCGGAGTTAAAAGAGGAAATTCAGAGTGTTAGGACGGAGTTAAAAGAGGAAATTCAGAGTGTCCGGACGGAGTTAAAAGAGGAAATTCAGAGTGTCCGGACGGAGTTAAAAGAGGAAATTCAGAATGTCCGGTCGGAGTTAAAAGAGGAAATTCAGAATGTCCGGTCGGAGTTAAACGAGGAAATTCAGACTGTCAGGACTGAGTTTAATGAGGGGATTCAGAGTGCCCGTTCCGAGTTCGCGCAAGAGTTCAAGACCTTCAAGAAGGACCAGCAGGTTATTCTAAACCGGCTGAATAGCCATGAGAAACTGTATACGCAATTGATCGGCATGACCAAATCCATCAAAGAGACAGTAACAGACATCGCGGAACGGCACGATGCAATGGAGCGAAAATTCTCTTTTCAGCTTAATACGCACGCAACAAGTATTGAAATCCTCAATCGTGAACAGTTAATGATCAAGACGGAAATCGAAATGTTGAAGAATAAATATTAAGTAAAACGGCAAAATCCTCTTTAGGGATTTTGCCGTTTCTTTTCAGCGTCAAGACCGCTCTTGCATCATAAAGTTGACGTTGCCGTAAATCTTAAATCCTGCTCCTCTTGGTAAAAACCGTAGGCGACATTTCATCGCCTTCCAGCCTATTGCCAGGCGTGACATGGACCTCTTTATCGAGGATGACGTGATCCAGATAGACATCGTCTTCGATCACGCATTTCTGCATCAGGATGCTGTCCTTGACGACCGATCCTTTTCCGATTTTCACACCCCGAAATAAAATGCTGTTTTCCACGGTACCCTCAATAATGCAGCCGTTAGCGACCAAACAATTGGTTACGTTGGCGCCCGGCGCATAACTAACGGGCGGTTCGTCCTTGATTTTGGTGTAGATCAATCCCGGCTGGAAGAAGAGGGATCTCCAAACTTCAGGTTTTATTAATTCTTTGCTGTACATGTAATAATTTTGAACGGAGTTAATGATAGCCAGATAGCCTTTGTATTCGTATCCGTACACTTTCAAAGAATCCAGATTCCGGATTATGATATGCCGCACCAGATCGAAGTAATTTTGGTTCAGGCTTTTTTTGACCAAATCAACCAGCAGTTCTTTTTTTATGATGATTGTTCGCATGTATACATTGTTGCTCTTATTCTTCAGCCGATTCTCCGACATGCGCGTAACCCGTCCGTTCTCGGCAAAATCCAGCGTAAGGAGGTTGGAGAAATCCTCGCCGTTATCGTCCATTTCCTTGTAGATGACGGTGATGTCCGCGTTTATCCTTTTATGTTTCTCTACCGCTTCGGTGTAGTTGATATTGCAGATCATGTGACTGCTTGAAACGACAACGTATTCTTCGCTGCTGCGGTTAAAATATTCAAGGGAACCGTAAAAATTTTGCAAATCGCCGTTAAAGCCGGGGGAATTACTGTTGTTGGGAGGCAAAATGAACAGCCCCCGGTGTTTTCGGTCCAAGTCCCATTCTTTCCCGGAACCCAAATGGTCGATTATGGAACGGTAACTGTTATGGGCGAGTACCGCCACGTTGTTAATTCCCGAATTCACCATGTTGGACAATACAAAGTCAATTAGGCGGTATCGGCCGCCGAAAGGCACGGTTGCAGTGGCCCGCGAATACGTTAGCTCATGCAACAGGGGCTGGTTAATACTGAGATTGATGACGCCTAACACATTGTTCATCGAAATCACTCCTGTACCAATTGAGATGAAATGGTCTTGTTCTCGCCGATTAATATGATTTCCGACGAATCTTCCGGGCTTCCGATAAACGCGCCATCTTCGATCACGGTGCCAGAGCCGATGATGGCTTTATAGATCGTAACGTTCTCCCCGATTTGGACGTTAGGCATGATGACCGAGTCTTTGACCAGACTGCCTTTACCGACATGAACGCCGTAAAACAGAACGGAATGGTGAACTTCACCGAATACGCTACACCCTTCATTCACAAGGGAATGCGTAACTTTGGCGGTAGACGCGGTATGTTGCGGCGGCTGATTCGGGTTTTTTGCGTAAATCCGCCATTTGGGATCATGAAGCGAAAACGGCGGACTAACCGAGAGAAGGTCCATATGCGCTTCCCACAGGCTTTCGATGGTTCCGACGTCTTTCCAGTAACCGTTGAAACGGTAGGCATAAAGCGGCTTGCCGCTAATCAGCATCGATGGAATGATGTCTTTGCCGAAGTCGTTGCTTGATGCGGGATTTTGCGCGTCGGCGACTAAGTTCTTTTTTAGCACATCCCAGGTAAAGATATATATTCCCATGGAAGCAAGGTTGTTTTTCGGGTGCTTCGGTTTTTCCTCAAACTCGGTAATTCGGTCGTCTTGGTCCACATCCATGATCCCGAACCTGCTGGCTTCTTCGATAGGCACTTCAATAACCGCTATGGTCGCGTCGGCGTTTGTTTCCTTGTGCCGCTGAAGCATGGTGGCGTAATTCATTTTATAAATGTGGTCACCGGAAATAACCAGCACATATTCAGGATCATATTGCTCAAGAAAAGGTATGTTTTGGTAAATGGCGTGTGCCGTTCCTTTGTACCAGCTGCCGCCTTCTTGTTCCATATAAGGAGGGAGAACGGTGACCCCCCCGTTTTTCCGGTCCAAATCCCACGAACTGCCGATTCCAATGTATGAATTTAGCACCATCGGCTGGTACTGCGTCAGCACTCCAACCGTGTGAAACCCTGAATTGCTGCAATTGCTCAAGGTAAAATCGATAATCCGATATTTTCCGCCGAAAGGAACGGCAGGTTTGGCCAGATTTTTGGTCAAATGGCTCAGTCTTTTACCTTCGCCGCCTGCCAGCAGCATAGCTACGCACTCTTTTTTCTGCATAGGGTTCACTCCTTTTTGTTTTTCGTCATTTTCATAACGATCATTCCTAGCGGAGGGATACGGATGGATAATCTGAAGGGCTGCGTATGTATAGAACGAATAGTCATATTTACTTCTCCAGGTGCCGAGATGTACTTCATAAAGTGAGTTTTTATTGAATATTCTGACAATTTATGCGATAAAATGATCACCTCCTTAACGGGTATACGAAGAGATGAAAAAGGTGGACCACAGACATGATGTAAGCGCATACAATTGTATTGGTAGAGATCATATTACCTTGTAAAACATTGGAAGTCAATATTCCGATTCGAAATTCAATAGCGTAATTGAGGCGGCCATCCTGAACAACGCTGTTCCGGACGCTAGGCTAATGCTTGGCGTTTTTGTGGTGCGTGAGTTGCGTAAAAACGGCTGCGTTCCGATCCATTAAAAGGCAAAAAATTCATTGGCAGCGTATACATTATCGCGTTATACTGTGACCGATGTATTTTATAATATAAAAACCAAAGTCATGCAGCAGAGAGACGGGTGAGACGTAATGAATTTATATCGGATCATGGACAAATACAAATGGTTTTTGCGTCTTCTAATTCCGTACGTTCTATTTATGATTCTCGCCCTACTGCTAGGATGGCTCATATACGAAAGAACGCTTGTACTGGTTGATAAGGAAGCCAAAATCAATAACCTGCACCTGTTGCAGCAGGTAAAAACAACGCTTGACGGACGATTGTCGGAAATCGATACGATCGTGATGCAAGCCGCGAACGATCCCAAAATCGTTCGTCTGCAGCAGTTGAATAACCCCTTTGAGGGGCCGAACACTTATAAAATATGGGCTACGCAGAAGGATCTGTACAATTTCAGCATCTCGAACAACTTTATTTTCTGAATTACGAGCAATGGCATGAGTTGTTTTTTGAGAATAATAACCATAAAGGTTTTTTCCCCGCCTCTAAGGTGACTTATTTAGGCAAATCGCACTCGATCGTAACCTACAGGCATCCGCTTGGAAATGTTCCCGGTCAAACCCTGGGAAGCATCGTCGTGCTGATCGACAACAATCAAATCTTAAAGCTTCTGGGCGGGCTCGATATCAAGGACGGCGGAAGAACTGCCGCTTCCCTGCGAGAACGATTCTAAAGGTACGGTCACATTTGTAATCCCGCGCTTGGAAGCGCACCAGATGGTGCTTCTTCGATAATTCACCATTTGGAGTCAAAAGGAGCCGTCTCAGCCATCTATGAGACGGCTCCTTCATCGTTAAGCAGAGGGGTCACTGCTCCATGATGAATCAGCGTCAAGCGGTGAAGTGCACGGGTGCAGCCTACATATAGCAGCTTGGCATCCTGAGGGGTACAGGTGTACTGTTGCTCATTCGCATTGGCTATGAGCACTGCATCGAACTCGAGTCCTTTAGCAAGATAGACCGGAACGACGGTCACGCCGCCGCGGTATTGGCTTTGCCCTTCGGCGATCAGGTTCGCCTCCATGCCAGCTTGAAGCATCTGTTCATGCAGCAATCGGCATTCCTCATCCGTTCGGCCAATGACGGCGATCGTCCGCATGCCGCGCTCTTGATTGTCTCGAATGAAGGCGTCGATCGCACTAAGTCTGTCTTCTTTCTTTTCTATCTGCACAATATCTACCGGTTCTCCGCTTCGGAATACGGGTTCGGCGGGGGGCAATCCCGTTTCGGTGTAAGGGAGGATGCGGTTTGCGAATTCAATGATTTCGAGCGTCGACCGGTAGCTTTGCTTCAACGCATGATACGAATTTTGATCTTCGGTGAACACGGCAGACAGCTCTTCCCAGCGCTGGACGCCCCGATAGGCATGAATGCCCTGTGCCAAGTCGCCAAGAATCGTGAAGGACGGTTCGTTCATGAACGCCCGCAAGAGCGCGATCTGGAAAGGGGGTGCGTCCTGAGCCTCATCAACGACGACATGGTCGAATTTAAGGCCTTCATCTCCATTGAACGAGTAATGAATCCATACCAATGGAGCCAAGTCTTCCGGCATAACGACTCCTTTTTTCAAATAAGTCCGCGTCTCATCCAGGAGCTTCTTCGGAATAAAGTCTTCAGCATTTTGACTAAACAAACTTTGGTAGACACTAAGAGCATCGGCCTTTGGAAGCTTATTCGTGTAGGCGCGTAACCGTTGCTTACCGGTTTTGCTCTTGTCCTTGCGTATTTTGGGGTCGACGATATTCGTTAGCTGCATCTCCAGCCAGCGGTTGATCCGTGCCGTCAAACGTTCTCGCCGGGCGGCCAGCGGGTAATGCCGATATTCGACTTCAAACCATTCGCGTATCGTCTCGCTTGGCAGGATGCGTCCTTCCCACGCTTCGAAAGGCTGATTCCCAAGGAAATGGTCTTCATACCGCTTCATCCGATCATCCAACCAGTTTTTGAACGTAAGCGACCCTTTGAATCTACCCGGCGTTTCATCGTTAATGACTGGGCGGGTTCCTTCAAGCGAGAACCATTGATTGCCTTCCGTTCTCGCCTCCGCTAGCCTAACGTTCCCTCCGAGCAGGTCCAGCGCCCACTCGGTGAAAGTCGTCTGCCTCACGTTGCCTACCCCGAGCTCGGGGAGCACGCCGGAAATATAATCGAGGAACATCGTGTTCGGGGCGAAAATAATCATCCGTTCCGCGCGGATTTGTTGCTGGTATTGATAGAGGAGGAATGCAAGCCTATGAAGCGCGACCGTCGTTTTACCCGATCCCGCCGCCCCTTGAATAATGAGCGCTTTGAAGCGAGGGGCTCTTATGATAAGATCCTGCTCCGCTTGAATCGTCGATACGATGTCCCGCAGCCGGTTATCCTTCTTGTCGCCGAGCTTGTAGAGCAGGAACTCGTCGTTCAAGCCGATGTTATCTCCGCCGCGTTGGTAGCTGTCCACGACCCTTTGTAATGTTTTGTCACGGATGGATAAATTGCGTTTGAGGTGAATGTCGCCTTCGATCGTGCCGTCCGGCGCTTCGTACGCCACCGGTGCGTCTCCGCCGGTGAATGAATAGAACAAGCTGGCTACCGGCGCTCTCCAATCGATGATGGAAGGCTTGCCGGTTTCTTTGTCGTCCATGCCTCTCTTGCCGATGTATAAGGGAAGCGGTTCCGCTTTCTTGTCCTCCCGGAAGTCGAGGCGGCCGAAGTAAGGCTCGCTCGCGAGCAGCCCCAGCCTCTGCCGCGTTTCCTCGCGCTTAGCCTCGAGCAGCTGTTCGACGTAATCTTTGCCCCGGTAGACCGGGCCGACATCCGCACGTTGCCGTTCGATTTCTTGAAAGGTACTCCTGAGCCGTTGCTGCTCCTCCTGGTACGGTTGCTGCCGTGAATCCATGTTGCCGCCTCCTTGCGATTCGTAATAACTTCACTTATTGTGCAATATTTTCGCAGAAAACAATAGACTTATGTTTTCCGGTTTGTTATGATGTTGAGTACAGGATTGCCTAAAACAACTAGAACATACGTTCTCATGAATATGCAGGTCAGAAGAAGCGGGTAAGATCTCGATTTGGGGGATCCGAAGCCCGGTTTTTTCATATATATCGGCAAAATGCGGGAGGGTAAATATGGATAATCAAGATAAACCGGTCGAGAAAAAAAAGCTGGCGCTTAACGTCGTCAGCAACAAGGAACATAGAGGATTCGGTGCGGGAACGATCGATTTAAGCCAAGTATCCTGCATCATTATCGATGAAGGTGAAGCCTATATCGATGTCGGTGCGATGCACGCCAAGAGCAAGATCGAGAAGGGCATCAAGTTTTCCCCGGACAAAGAGAACGTACCTAACGGACGTCCGGCTTGGATCGTATGGGTCGCTGTCGACCGCAATGAGGAAGGCAGTTACTACGCGGGAGCGGCATCCTGCGAGATGCTGATCGATACGGAAGCCAGACGCGGTTGGAAAGTTCTCCCGGACCACGTGAACCGTCTGGATGCTTCGATCAAACGAAAGTACATGCTGGATAATATCGGGCCGGTGGAGAAGGAAGCTCTTCGCAAGCTGCTCGTGGATCATAACGCGGAGTGGTGGGATCATTCGCCACAAGCGTTGAAGGATTTGCTGGCTTAAAGGATTAGGATATGCAAAGGGGTTGCTCAGAAGTCTTTATTAGGCTTCGTGAACAACCCTTTTTGCGTAGGATTAGAAAGTATAAAACCAAGATACATGTAATAGTTGTCTTTCAAGTTCAATCGTGCGGGGAACGAAGGCTTTGGTCAATCTTATTAAAGGAGAATAAGATGTTTTTCTACCGCTAATTGCTTTGAAAAACCCATTGTTGGGGCAACTAATAGCAAAAGTACATTTAATGTGGTCTAAAAAAGCTGAAACAGGCTGGAGTTATCAAATTAGAGGCAGATTTAGAGCTAATCCACCAAAATGGATAAAGCGTTAAAGATTAGCGGTTGATAAGGAACTAAATTACATTTGCAGCGTCCAAACGACCCTGAACCTAAACGATGGTATGGATCAACTGTACATGAGGATCAACAAGAAAAAAAGTTTAGTTTTAATAAATCTTCATTTCCATTAACTATTTGAGTTAAGTCTGGTACCTGCTCGACTGGGAGCCGATCGACCAACCGAACGAAGGAATCGTGATCCATCAGAATCTGTTTCTTGCCTAGGCGTTTCACAAGGCCGCCTTGCTGGCCGCCACCGCCGGGCACGCGGTTCCGGTTATGCGGGAGATCGCGGACCGGGGTACGACGATCGCTAAATAGTACAGAAACAACTTATAACAACAATATAATTATGTTTGGTGTTTGGAAATGGGGCCCTGGTAACGGCTTGGGGTATTAATAACTAAACGAAGCGAAGTACAATAAAACAATACAGAGGGGGAGGACTGATGTTAGGTTTTCCCCCTTTGTATTTGTTCGGATAACTGAGTTGCTTTAAAATACATGATATAAATTGAAAATACAAAATAGAATACATCGTCTGTTACTAAAAATTGGGAGGGCAACATGAAGAAAATCTCAGTAGCCACAGTAATGGTTTTGCTTGTAGCTGTTGGGTGGCTTGTATGGTCCAGGCAATCCAGCCCACAGAATACTACCATTGCCATAGAGGATGTTCAGAATGTTAGGTTTTTAGGTCAATCGATACAAAATGAGGATGGTTGGAGACATGCCACAGAATTTGAATCCAAACAAATAATTAATTGGTTCAATTCAGCAAAGTATATTAAACAGGCCGACAAGCAGCAGGTTGATAATTCAGCTTCTATCATTATTGAACTTAAGCCAACAGAGAAGGAAGGTGATCCCGTTCTAGAACGTGGCGAGATAATCATGATCGTTAATACCAGTAACGAGGGTTTCGAAGTTCAGAAAGAAGAAAATGTCACTTATCTTGCAGAACAAGAAGAACTAAAGCAGTTTTTGAATAAATTAGATAATCTTTAATGGTGATGAAGGACCTCGAAGGTTGGAAAAGCAGATCCTGGCACTCGACAATGATACCGTTCAACTTGAAAATGTTGGCTTTAGAACAGCGGTTGACATACGGCGATCCATTAGGACCTATAGGGGGACAAGAACATACACGCATTCAGAGCCGCTCACAGCGCGGCTTTTCATGGTTTATGAAACAGAAGTAGAGGATAATGTGCGCAAGGAAGTTGCGGAAACTTATGAGAAAATAGAAAGCAAGCATAATCAAAATGAGGTAAATGTGGTCAGATGAGGGATTTATCTAAGTGCTATGCCACAAATCTAGAATTGAAAGACATGCAAAGGCAAGGATGTGGCTAGGTCTGTCCAGAGTTTTGTGTAAACCCTCGTGAAGCATTTTTAGATGTTGGATGTTTCTCTTCTCCATAAGGATATTATCCTAGTACTTTTTTAAATTATCCTAGAGTTAACCCAAAAATCCCTTGGACGGTGCTGAAAGATGGGCGCCATTCAAGGGATTTTGAATTCGCAGACGTCCAAATATATTGAAGCAACCTCTAAATATCCGGGAGAAGTCCGGGAATGCCATTTGTTAAGATAAGCTCAAGACTTCAGAAGGAGGCATACAGCGGACATTGCATTGGCGCCAACCGGGAAAACACCACCAGCCTTCGCGGGCATGCGGCTAGAACGACTGCCCATGCGCCGCAGGTTGTATCGCAATTTCATGCGGCATCGGTTTCTTTACTTGCTGCTCCTGCCGGGATTGATTTATTTTACGGTATTCAAATACATTCCGATGGCCGGAATTGCGATCGCGTTCAAACAATATAATCTCACGCGGGGCATTTGGGACAGCCCATGGGTAGGATTTGCGAACTTCCAACGTTTCTTCGAAGGCGTGTATTTTTGGGATATTTTACGGAATACGCTGCTTATTTCCTTTTACAAGATGCGAGCATGAATGCTACCTACTTCAGCGTTTTCTTCAAGAAAGAAACGAAACCGGGGAAGGCTTCACCGATTACGTCAATCGCAAAAGGATTGAACATGCCATCCGTCTGCTGTCCAAGCGCAAGTATAGCAATTCGGAGCTCGCGGAGGAAGTCGGCATCACGAACGAGCGTTACTTCTGCACGCTATTTCGCAAATATACGGGTTTGACGCCCCAACAGTATCAAAAATAGCTGACCTAGACGCCCCACCAATGGCGAAGCTTCGACCACAAGGAGCGATTTCCGGTACCGGTGCCTTCCTTCTCCCTAGCCGATGGACTATGAAGGGCACTCATCTCCGTCGGTTCCGTCCCTGCGAGGAATGTTTCCAGCACGGGATTGGGACAATCCGGCGAAGCCAGCAGGTTAGTGGAGGGGTCTATATAGACGCTGACGACTCCTTCCGGCAAAGGAAACAGGCGAGGCGGAGTGTGTTCCAAGGCGGATTCCGTGAACTCCGCGAAGATGGGCGCGGCGCGATGGGCTTCGCTGGAAGTGATGGATCGTCCGCGATCGTATCCGACCCATACCGCAGTCGTCAGGTCAGGTGTGTAGCCGACGAACCAGGAATCGGAATCGGTAGTGCCCGTCTTCCCCGCAACCGGACGTTTAAGCATATTAGCCACGCGATGTGCGGTGCCCCCCCGGTCGAAGACGCTTTCCATCAATTGCGTGGTTATATAGGACAGCGCGGGAGTGAGCACTTTTTCCTCTCGAGGATGGGCTTCATATAATACTTTGCCGTTATGGTCTTGAATGCTTGTGATCGCGATAGGGATTGACCTGCGGCCTTCGTTAGCGAAGACGGAGAAGGCGGATGCCATCTCGAAAGGGCTCACGGGAAAAGTGCCCAAGGCAAGTGACGGAACGGCTTTAAGCGGTGCGGTGATTCCGAGCTTGCGCGCCATTGAGATGACGGCATCCGGTCCCACTTGCATGATCGTATTGACGGCATAGATATTATCGGAAGCCGCAATGGCTTGTCGCAAATTGATTTCCCCATGGAAATAGCGGCCATTATAGTTGCTTGGGCGGTATACCTGGCGGTCATTGTCGAAATAAAATAGCGTTGGCTCGCTTCGATATCGCGTTGCCGGCGTTACGGCATGCTGCTCAAGAGCGGACGCATACATAATCGGCTTAAACGAAGATCCCGGCTGTCGGGTATGCGCAAAGACGCGATTGAATTGATTGCGGCGGTAACTCCGCCCTCCGACCATTGCTTTAATGTAACCGTTGCGGGGGTCTAAGGCGATCAACGCCGATTGCAGCTCACGGTTACCGCCTTGCAGCCCTTTTTTAACGGCTTCTTCCGCCATTAGCTGCATCCGCGAATCTAACGTTGTATGAATAATCAGCCCGCCCTTGTTCATAAGCCGTTCGTCCATGCCGAGCTGATCGATGGCGATTTTCTTGACGTAATCCGCGAAATAAGGCGCGGCCCGATCTTCTTCCACGGGCAGCGGTTGAACGTTCAAAGGCTTGCTTGCCGCCCTAGCTCCTTGTTCCTTGGTGATCTGGCCGGTTTCCCGCATCGCTTCGAGTACCTTGTGTCTTCTGGCTTTGGCGTCGGCTGGATGCAGGTGCGGCGAATAATAACGGGGCCCTTTCGGGATTCCCGCAAGCAAAGCGCTCTCCGCGATGGTGAGCTCTTTCGCGGATTTTCCGAAATAAAGTCGGGAAGCCGCTTCCGCCCCATAAGCGCCATGCCCGTAATAGATTTGGTTCAAATACAGCTCCAAAATCTCTTCCTTGGAGTATTTTTGTTCGAGCCTGGCTGCGTACCAAGCCTCTTTCAGCTTGCGAGTCCATGTTCGCTCATGGGATAAATAGAGATTGCGGGCGAGCTGTTGAGTCAGTGTGCTTGCTCCTTGCTGTTTGGACATATGGCGCACGTCTACCCAGGCTGCTCGTGCGAGGCCGCGAATATCGACGCCGGCATGCTCGTAGAACCGACGGTCCTCTACCGCAAGCGTCGCTTTGACGAGCCAAGGGGAAATATCGGCAAGCTTCACGATTTGCCGGTTGACACCGCCTTGAAGGGAGGCAATCACGCTGCCCTTGTCATCTAGAATCTGAGTGGATTGCATAGTAGCGCCTGCGGGTAAGGAGCCGTATCGGAATAGCAGTGTGCCTGCTCCGGCCAAAACCAGCATAGAAAACAGAGTCAACCATCCTAACCTGCGTCTCAGCTTATCCCAACGTAACGGAGGGGGGGATATCGGTTGTTTTTTATGCGTATTATCATTCATGGAATAGTCCCCCTTACGAATAAGTTTGTAGATAAAGGCTGTAATCGCGAGAAGCGTCACCTAGCTAGTATGGAAAAGGAAGGGAACGGCTATTCCTTCTATAAAGAAGGCCATTGTAATGGGGAGGTTAAATTACGCGCCGGACGGTTGCTTTTTCGCGTTGATTTTATATAATACTTGTTGTTTGGTACAATATAGCGGTAGCATTTTAGCTGACAGAAAGTAGGGGTCGCATGTCTTCCATGGAATTGTGGTATACGGAGAAGCAAACCGAGAATTTCGGTATTACGATGAAAATCAAACAAACGCTGGTCCACGAGCAAACGGACTTTCAAGAGCTTGCCATGATCGAGACCGAAGAGTACGGCAACATGCTGGTGTTGGACGGGATGGTCATGACGACCGTTAAGGACGAGTTCGTCTATCATGAAATGGTGGCGCATCCGGCGTTGTTCACCCACCCGAATCCCGAGAACGTGCTCGTTGTAGGCGGCGGTGACGGCGGAGTCATCCGCGAGGTGCTTAAGCATCCGCAAGTCAAGAAAGCCGTACTCGTCGATATCGACGGTAAAGTAATCGAATATTCCAAGAAATACTTGCCTTCCATCGCAGGCAAATTGGAAGATCCGCGCGTCGAAGTTATCGTCAATGACGGATACATGCACATTCACGACCATAAGAACACTTATGACGTCATCATGGTCGATTCTACGGAACCGGTCGGTCCGGCCGTCAATCTGTTCACCAAGGGCTTCTATCAAGGCATCTATGACGCATTAAAAGAAGACGGCATTTTCGTGGCGCAAACGGACAATCCGTGGTTCAAAGCGGATCTGATCCAAAGCGTTAACCGCGACGTGAAAGAAGTATTCGGCATCGTTCGCGTCTACATCGCGAACATCCCGACGTATCCGAGCGGCTTGTGGACGTTCACGATGGGCAGCAAGAAATATGACCCGCTTGCCGTTGACGAGACCCAAATTCCGGAACTCGACACCAAATATTACACTCCGCGCCTGCACAAAGCGGCGTTCGTACTTCCGAAGTTCGTTGAAGATTTGACGAAATAAGCCTGGCCAAACCAGCGGTGCTCTGCGCTCGCGGATTGGTCATGACGAGTTCGGCCGAGCATGCGTCGCATTGCGATCTCAGTTTGGCCGCAACGAATTCGATTTAAAACTCCAAAGGAGATTCATCATGCGTTTAAATCAAGCCTACTCCGGCAACGTGTTCATCTGCAGCTCCGACGACTACGCGGAATCCAAAGCCGTCATTTATGGAATGCCGATGGACTACACCGTATCCTTCCGCCCAGGCTCCCGATTCGGTCCCGGCCGAATCCGCGAGGCTTCCGTCGGATTGGAAGAATACAGCCCATACTTAGACCGCAGCATCGTCGACCTTGCCTACTTCGATGTCGGCGACCTCATGCTGCCTTTCGGTAACGCGGCGAAGAGCCTCGACATCATCGCGGATTTCGTCCGCGGAGTTCTGGCGGACGGCAAGATCCCGGTCGGCCTCGGCGGGGAGCATCTCGTCACCTGGCCGGTTATTCAAGAGATATACAAGAAATATCCCGATCTCGCGATTATCCATTTTGATGCCCATACCGATCTGCGCGAGGAGTACGAGGGAGAGCCTCTCTCCCACTCCACGCCGCTTCGGAAGGCAGCGGATCTGATGGGTCCGTCGAATATTTATCAATTCGGGATCCGTTCCGGCTCCAAGGAAGATTGGACATACGCCAAGGAATCGGGAATCCACTTTCATCCGTTCGAAGTGGCCGAGCCCCTGAAGCGGGAGCTTCCTTCCCTCGAAGGCCGTCCCGTGTACGTGACGATCGACATCGACGTCCTCGATCCGTCCGCCGCTCCGGGCACGGGAACGACCGAGGCGGGAGGCATTACGTCGAAGGAGCTGCTGGAAGCGGTTCACGCGATCGCCCGTTCCGGCGTGAACGTCGTCGGCTTCGACCTCGTCGAGGTTGCTCCGATCTACGATCCCACGGAAATGACGCCGATCGTCGCCTCGAAGATCATCCGGGAAATGTTGCTCGGATTTGTGAAGTAAATAATCAACTAAACGATTATGTTAGGTTATATCCTCTGAATGTCGCATGGATTGCGGAATTCAGAGGTTTTTTGCGCTTATTCCGAATGATTTGCTTGAATGAGTAATTTAATGTTAGTTTTTATCGATTATTTTACAGAATAAAACATATGCCCATCTCATTTTATGTTACAATAGCTGACATAAATATAGATCTCCAATACTTTGGACATGGGGTGGACGTATGTTTGGATGGCTGGGGTGGAAGCAAGGTTTGCCGTTATGGTGGTCTTATCGATTGAACGCGCAATTAAAAGAGGATGTAGAGAACATTTTCGAAGGGATTGCCGAAACGCGGGTTCAGGTGCTTAAGGATTGGACGGGTGAATATTGGAGGCATTTGGAACGCCTGCTCGAACAAATGACTTCGATTGACCACTCTGCTAACCAAACGGGAAGAATGGATACCGGCAATGGTTACCCGGAAGCGTGGAACAGGCTATTCGCGGCCACCTATTCAAGAGCATCCGATCTGACGGAAATATTCTTGCTTGATTCCAAGGGGACGGTTAGCTACTCCACCCATTCTCCTCACATCGGACGCGAGTATGCGCCCGGCTCGCTGCTGTCCGCAGGCTTGGATTATTCCCGCGGAGATAGCAGAGAGGGCCGCAAATGCTTATTCGGTCCTTACGGCGATCCGATGACTCTCGAAATCGGCTCCCGTTCTTCTCCTTTCCATGACAAAATGACGCTGCTGTTCATTCAACCGATCATGAAGGACGGGGTCTGGTCAGGCGCGCTTTGCGCACGCGTTCCCAACGATGTCATCGGAGACATGATTCAGAGGGAATCCGGACACGTCTATCCGGATTCCGGGGATAATTACATTTTCATGGCTAAGCCTTCACTTAACAGACAGATCGCTCCGGGTACGGCCCTCTCCCGCAGCCGTTTCGAAGACAGGACATTCACGCATGGGGAAAACCTGAAGGACGGCGTAACGACGGATTGGGGTGTCGTCTCTGTCAAAGAGCATACGGAATTGGAGATTATGTTCACCGACCCGGCGACGGGCGAGCTCCATCCGGGCGTGGCCAATACGATCCGTAACGGGAGCAATCTGTTCGTCGCCTATCCGGGCTACTCCGATTATCGGCATATTCCCGTCATCGGCAAAGGCGTCACTTTCCAATTGCCGCACTGTCCGGACGTATGGGGCATGATGTGCGAAGGGGATCTGGAAGAGGTTTACCGAATCAGGGGGATCGCTTGGCGGCAATTCCGTCCGCACGCGCTGCTAGTCGGGAGCTTCGGTACCGTATCGGCGATCTTGCTGTATTTGATTGCCAATCAATTTTCTGCGCTCTCCATTGCGTTATGCGCATTGGTGTTCAATCTCTTGTTCGGGATATTCACAGTTAGCTCGGTGCATCGGCGCACAGGCAGGAAAATCGTCAATCCCGTCCGGAAAATCAACCGGTTCATCCAGATTAACGCGGAGGGCAAGGGAGATCTTACTCAGCGGCTCAATACCGCCGAGTTCGACAACGATGAAACTCGCGAGCTCGCCAAGTGGATTAACAATATGATCGACTCACTTGAAGGGATTATGCTTAAGGTTAAGCTGGCAGCCGGCGATGTGTCCGCCAGCCAACTGCTTCTCAATGAATCCACGGTTACGACCGCTGCCTCGACGGAGCGCGTTAGCGGTAAAGTTCACGATATGTTGCGCAGTATCCGGCGCCAGCTCAAAGACATCGACGTTGCCAAGGATGTGGCGGACGAGATGCGCCAAACGCTGCATATGCTTGAGGAGAAGGCATCGCAGCAAATCACCATCGCCCAGGGCGAGGTAGAGCGAATCGGGGATAAAATGTCCCAAATTTCCATCCGAGTCGCCGACACCAACGCTACGATACGCGTTTTCATGGATACGGCCAACGAAATCCGCAGCGTCCTAAACGTCATCGAAGAAATATCCGCCCAGACGAACCTGCTTGCGCTGAATGCGGCGATCGAAGCGGCAAGGGTCGGAGAGCATGGCAGAGGCTTTGCGGTCGTGGCGAGCGAAATCCGCAAGCTGGCCGACATGACCCGCCAATCTACCGAAGAAGTCCATGGTTTCGTGGAGAAAATCTCGACGCATGCCCAAGAAGCCTACTCCTCTATTACGGAAGGTACGAAGGTCGTGTCGGAAGGAACGGAGTTGGTCGCGGCGGCAACGGAAACGCTGGGAGACGCGAAATCGGACGATTCCCTCAAAACCCAAGTCATCGACGAAGTGGTCGTACTCATGGAGAAGGTCGCCGCGGTCAGCATGGAAAACCGCTCCATCTCTACCGAGGTGGAGGGCAGAGTTCAAGAGCTGCTGACGGATATCGTTAATGTCCGCCATACGTCCAATAACGTCGAAGCCATCACGGCGTTCATGCAACAGCTCGTTGGCCAGTTCCGTTTGACCGAGACTCGCAAGAGATAATTACGAAATCCGATTAGGCGAGGGGGTGAAAGAGAAACCCCTTCGCTTAATTTGGTTCGACTTCCACCGCCTACATCTCCTGCGGAGCCTTAATTCCTAGCAAACCGAGCCCATGCTTCAACACGTTGGCAACCGCTGCGGATAGGGCTAACTTTGATGACATTTCACGTTCGTCAGCGTTTTCGGTGATGATTTTTCCGGAATTGTAGAAACGGTTGAAGTCTTTGGCCAAATCCAACAAATATCTCGCGACGACGAACGGTTCGTTGTCCCTGGTGGCATCTTGCAAGACGGACTCATACCGCGATAGTGTTTTAATGCATTCCCATGCCGATTCCGATGAGAGGTGCGCCCCTTCCACGGGATGCTTCTCAAGCAGCCACGAATAATTCCCTCTCCTGAGCAACGTGCATATCCGAGCGTGAGTATATTGCAAATAAGGTCCGGTCTCCCCCTCGAAACTGACGGCGTCTTCCAGATTGAAATCCACCGACAATTGGCGATGATGCTTCAAGTCGCCGAAAATAATCGCTCCCACGCCGACGGCTTCCGCTACGCTCTCTTTGCCGGGCAATTCCGGGTTTTTCTCGTTAATGATTTGCAACGCTCGCTGCACGGCATCGTCAAGCACCTCTTCCAAGAAGACGACCTTCCCTTTGCGGGTAGACATTTTCTTGCCGTTCATGGTCATCAAACCGAAAGGGATATGGTGGCAATGATCCGACCAAGCGTGACCCATTTTCTTAAGAACCGCAAACACCTGTTGGAAGTGCAGGCTCTGTTCGGAACCGACCACGTACATAATGGAATCGGCGCGCAGGGTTTGCTTTCTATACAGAGCGGTAGCGAGATCGCGAACGGCGTAAATGGTCGAGCCGTCCTTCTTGAGTATGAGACATGGGGGAAGCTCTTGTTCCTCTAGACGAACAATCTGCGCGCCATCGCTTTCCTTCAGCAACGACAGCTCCTGCAGCTGGCGCACAACGGCATCTATTTTATCGTTATAGAAGCTTTCGCCGGTGCAGTAATCGAAGCTCACGCCCAAGCGCTCATAAACCCTGTGGAATTCCTTCATGCTCTCGTCAACGAAGAACTGCCATAGCTCCAATGTCCTCGTATCGCCTCGTTCGAGATTGGCAAAGGCCTCGCGTGCCTCATCTTCCAGTCCGGGATCGTTATCCGTCTCCTCGTGGAACCTCACATAAAGCCGCAAGCTTTCTTTAATAGGCTCTTGCTCAAGCAGCTCACGGTTGCCCCATCTGGCATATGCGACAATTAGCTTGCCGAATTGCGTCCCCCAATCACCCAGATGATTAACGTTCACGGCCTCGTGCCCGGTTGCGCGGTACAGATTGACGAGAGCATTGCCTATCATCGTGGAACGAAGATGCCCTATGCCGAACGGTTTGGCGATATTGGGCGAGGACATATCGATTATGACGCGTTTCCCCATCCCGGCGTTAGAGCGTCCGTAGCTTTCTTCTACCGCCAGCGCGACGATATCGCTTTTCCATTTCGCGGCTTGAAAGAATAAGTTCAGATACCCGCCCGATGCCTGTGCGTGAATGTCTCCTTGACTAACGTTAATCCGTTCGGCAAGCTGCTCCGCAATCTTCTGGGGCGATTGTCTAAGCTCCCTGGCAAAAGTAAAACAAGGCAGCGATACGTCGCCCATTTCCTTCTGGGGTGGAAACTCCAGCTTTAAGGACAACTCTGTAGGCGATAACGATAGGTAAGGGGCAATAAGCGAAGCCGCTTCTTTCATTAACATAACGTAAAACCTCCTTAAGAATGCAAAAATCCCCCGTCTCGCAAGAGACGGAGGATGATTCCGCGGTACCACTCTTATGGCATTCCCCAAGGGGAATCCACTCATAAGGTTAACGGCATGCTGCCGGATTTCCCTACATCATGTTCAGGAAACCAACTCCCGAGTGCGCTTCGCCCATAACCCGTGTCGGCTTCCACCTACCCGACTCGCTGATCTAACGGAATTTAATGAGTTACTCTCTCGTTCATCGTCGTTTTTTATTTTTTTCCTATTATAGACGTCTAATCCTTCCCATACAACCCCCAAATTCACCATTTGAATTGACCAACCGATCTGTATATAGTATTAACAAGAGTAAAGGAAAATGGGGAGAGGGACATATGCCGGACAAACGGAGCGTCATTGTCGGCTTCCGAAGCTGGCAGCAGGAGGGCCTTCATCAGTCTACCCTGCAAGGGGAGTTGTATCGGCTGCATGCCGGATGGACGCTTATTTACCGGGAACCGCCTGACGAGAACGGGGTCGAAACGACCAACACCCTGTTCATCCGCGAGAGCGAATTGCGGCTTCGTCGACGAGGGACGATTTTCTTAGAGCAGAGCTTTCGACAAGGCGCAACCTTGACCGGAACGATGGAAACGCCTTATGGCCCTCACATTGTAGAAGCTTCTACATCTCATCTGGACATCGGCTTATCGGAGTTCGGGGGCGTCATTGAATGGAAATATGACTTGCTAATGCAAGATCAAGCTGTCGGAAGCTTTCATATCCGGCTCGATATTCGGGAGGAACAAGCGGAATGAGCGTATTGGAGCAATTACAGATAGACGTTAAGGAGGCGCTTGCCGAAGCGGCGTTGGCAGCGGGATTCGTAACGACGAAGGACGAGCTGCCCGCGATCGTTCTGGAAGTGCCTAAGGACAAGACGCATGGAGACCTGGCGACGAATTTGGCCATGCAACTGACGAAGATCGCAAAGAAGAACCCTAGGCAAATCGCGGAAGGGATTATAGAGAAGCTGGGCACGGGCCGGGCTTCCATTCAATCCGCTGAGATCGCGGGACCGGGATTCATCAACTTCAGGCTGGACAAGAGCTATCTGCATCCGATCATCGGTGAAGTGTTAACTCAAGGCAATCAATATGGGAATGCTCCAGCTAAGCAGGGGAAAAGAGTGCAAGTAGAGTTCGTCAGCGCGAATCCGACGGGCAGCCTGCATTTGGGACATGCCCGTGGAGCTGCGGTAGGGGATGCCTTGTGCAATGTGCTTACCGCTGCGGGGTATGACGTCACGCGGGAGTATTACATTAATGATGCGGGCAACCAAGTGAACAATCTCGCGAGATCGATTGAAGCGCGTTATCGCCAAGCGTTGGGTCAAGCGGCCGAGATGCCGGAAGACGGTTATCACGGCGAGGATATTGTCGGATTCGCCAAGGAATTGGCGGAGCAGGAGGGCGATCGTCTGCTTTCCATGGGCGATGACAAACGTTTCGACTATTTCCGCACCTACGGTCTGGACAAGGAATTGGCCAAGATTAAACGCGATTTGGCTCGTTTTGGAGTACAATTCGACGAGTGGTACAGCGAATCGTCATTATACGAGAACGACAAAGTCACCGAAGTGCTCGACGCCCTGCGGGCTAAAGGCCAGGTGTACGAGCTCGATGGCGCGGTGTGGCTTTCTTCCACGGCTTTCGGCGACGACAAGGACCGGGTCCTCGTCAAGAACGACGGGAGCTATACGTACCTGACGCCTGACGCGGCCTATCACAAGGATAAGTACGAGCGCGGCTTCGACCAGCTTATTAATATTTGGGGCGCTGACCACCACGGATACATCCCGAGGATGAAAGCGGCCATGGCTGCGTTAGGCAACGATCCTGACAAGCTAACGGTACTCATTGCCCAGATGGTCAGCCTGTTCCAGAACGGAGAGAAGGTCAAGATGTCCAAACGGACCGGCAAAGCGGTCACGATGGAAGATCTGATGGACGAGGTCGGAGTTGATGCAATCCGCTATTTCTTCACGATGCGCAGCATGGATTCTCATCTCGATTTCGATATGGATCTTGCGGTGTCGAAGTCTAACGAGAATCCCGTTTTCTATGTTCAATACGCTCATGCGCGTATTTGCAGCATTTTCCGTCAGGCGGAGGAGCAAGGTATAACTGTTCTTCCATGGCAAGAGGCAGCGATATCCAGACTGTGCGCGGAGCAAGAATACGATCTATTGAGGAAAATAGGCGAATTACCCGAGACGATCGCGGAAACGGCACGAATCTATGCGCCTCATACGATTATCCGTTACGTTTACGAGCTGGCTTCGCAGTTCCATAGCTACTATAAGGCGGAACGGGTTATCACGGAAGACGCAGAACAAAGCCAGGCCCGTCTCCAGCTGTTGGCCGCGCTTAAGGTTACTCTTGCTAACAGCCTTGCCCTGGTCGGAGTGTCGGCACCGGACAAAATGTAAATTCAGAGTAGATCCGCGGCTTTAATCATACGCATAATGTTGAGCTCTCCGGCCATCCGGGGAGCTTTGCTATTTCGCAAAGGCTTTGCGGATTTCTTGATGACGGACTTGATTTGCGCCGGCGTCAAGCCCGGCTTGAGCGCTAGCAGCAGGGCAACGGCACCGGTGACGTGTGAAGTCGCCATCGAAGTGCCGCTCATTTCACGATGCTTGCCTCGCAGCCAGGCGGACACGACATGGTCCCCGGGAGCATAAATATCGATTAACCCGCTGCGATTGGTGAATGCGGCAATCCGGCTTTGCTGGTTGGTGGCGCCAACCGCAATGGTCTGGTTGTAGCGGGCAGGGTAATCGATATCCCCGATTCTGCCGTCGTTGCCCGACGAAGCGACGATCAGCACGCCCGAGCGGTAAGCGTTATTGACTGCATTTAGAAGTGATTTGCTTCGCGTTTTCATCCCGAAGCTCATGTTGACAACGTCCATCTGATTGCGGACGCACCATTCTATGCCTAGAATGATATCCGATACGAAAGCCGTTCCGTTGTGGTCGAAAGCTTTGATCGGATAGATCGTAGCCCTGGGAGCTACGCCGATCATTCCTTGGAGTTCGTTCGCCGCGGCGATCGTGCCGGAAATATGCGTGCCATGTCCGTTATCGTCTTGGGGCAGCGCCATTCGGTGGAGCAGGTTGATGCCTCTTTCCAGAGAATGCCGCAAGTCTGGATGCGAGAAGTCGACGCCCGTGTCGATAACGCCGATCTTGACGCGATAGCCCGTCGTCCGACTCCAGGCCTGCGGGGCTTGTATGTGCTTCACGCCCCAAGGAATGCCCTTCTCGGTAACGACCGAACCGTGAGGCAATGCGTCAACGCGTACTGGGGCGTCTTCCTCCCACAGCGTCTTATTTCTAAACGATGCGGGTAAACCATCGATCGGAGAAGGACAGGAAATGGCTTGGATGATTCCTAAATGACGGACATCCTGAAGGCTCTCATTATGAGGGTGTTTAACGCGCAAAACATGCAGAAATTGTTGGTAATCTCCGGGATTCAAGAAACGAAGGATGCCCCTTTGCCTACATTCCCGTGCAGAGCAGGGAGTGCTCTGAAGCCACTCCACGATTTCGCTTGCATCCAATACGGGTTCCCTCCCGGACGAATGTGCAGGCAAGCGAGCGTGCTGACGCTCGCCTTTCTGCCGTGTCCTCTACTGTATGAGGGGGATACAATAAAAGCTTGGGAAACGGGCCTTTTTTGGCAGGAAATAGGCGGCGTTCCGTGTCATTTCTCATATCTTGACATAGGATGAATGGAGAGTTTCCCGGCGAGACTCTTGGTCATGCCGGTTCCTCCGCCCGCGGAGCGGCCGGGAAGGGATACAGTCGAAAAGCGAAGGTGTTGTCCGCGAGGGACATACCTTCGCTTTTTCGCGCGATCGGTTTCTTACCGCCGTCCTTCGGACGGCGAAGCCGTTGTACTTGGTGCTTGCATTTTTATTCGAAATACGGTTTACTAAAGGTTGACAAATCAACGTGAAGGTTTTTACCGGAGATTCAGGGAAGGTTACGCTATATGCCAAACCTTCTCTGAATCGCCTGAGCGTAACGTATATCTCCGTCCCAAGTGCAACGAACAATGCGGCGCTCTGCATGCACACGTTTGTTGTAATGAAGACGGCGAAGCCGTTAAGCTTGGTTCACATACAGAGAGGATGGAAGTCACGTGAGCGCCGACTACGTGCTGAAACTCGACTCCGAGAAAATTCGCGAAATGCCGATGGTTGACCTTGCCTATGAATTGCTTAAGTCAGCCAATACTCCATTTTACTATCGCGATCTGATGATTGAAATTGCCAAGATGCGCGGACTTACCGACAGCCAGGTTACCGATGTGATAGCCCAGCTGTATACGGAGATCAATATCGACGGACGATTTGCGTGCGTCGGGGGCAATGTTTGGGGTCTTAAGCGTTGGTACCCTGTTGAACGATCCGATGATCCAATGAACGGCGGGGCCAAACGTCCGCGCATCATCAACGATGACGATGACGAAGATGATGACCTGTACGCCGATGAGGAAGAAGAGACGTTTACTCCGGAAGACGAGACTTACGATCTGTTCGACGAAGAGCGTGAGGAAGTATTCGAAGAGGGCGAAGAAGCGGCCGAGGGCGATGAAGAAGTAATCATCGAAGAGGACGACGACTCCGCAATCGAGGATGACCTCGACGTGAAAGCCGGCGAAGAGGACGAAGATGAGTTTGAAGAGGACGAAGACGATCTCGATGCCGCTGAAGACGACGACGACGAAGACGAGAAGTGATTCGTTATTTGGACGATGCAAACGTAAATCCCCGTCCTAAGTGCACCAAACGATGCGGCGCTTTATGCGCGCAGGTTTGTGTCACGAAGACGGGAAGTCGTTTTACTTGACACCGCCGATTCGAGACGGTAAACTTATGCTTGGGCTTTAGAAGCGAGTATTTCCATAGCATAGGAATTTAAAAAGTGCCCCCATTTATTGGGTGACACTTTTTTGTTTTTTCGCCCTGTTTTTGCAGGGAAAAGCGTGGATCTGGGTAACGATAATAAGGATGCCGCATCAGGATGTGGTGGGAGGTTTCGTACAGGATGACCAAATATATTTTCGTAACAGGCGGTGTCGTTTCATCGCTGGGGAAAGGCATAACAGCCGCGTCGTTGGGTCGGTTGCTTAAGAACCGAGGGCTTAAGGTAACCATTCAGAAATTCGATCCGTACATCAACGTCGACCCCGGAACGATGAGTCCTTATCAGCATGGGGAAGTGTTCGTGACCGACGATGGAGCGGAGACGGATTTGGACTTGGGACATTACGAGCGGTTCATCGATATCAACCTATCGAAGAACAGCAACGTGACGACGGGTAAAATCTACTCGACCGTCATCAGCAAGGAGCGCCGGGGAGAATACCTTGGCGGCACGGTGCAGGTAATACCGCATATTACGAACGAAATCAAAGACCGTGTTTTCCGTGCGGGCAGGGAAGCCGGATCCGACGTGGTCATTACCGAAATCGGCGGCACGGTAGGGGATATCGAGAGCTTGCCGTTCTTGGAAGCCATTCGTCAGATTAAGAGCGACATCGGTCGAGAGAACGTTATGTACATCCATGTAACGCTCATTCCTTACATCAAAGCCGCCGGCGAAGTGAAGACGAAACCGACCCAGCATAGCGTTAAAGAGCTGCGCAGCATCGGAATTCAGCCGAACATGATCGTGTGCCGTACGGAGTATCCGCTGGCGGATGATCTAAAGCGCAAAATCGCGTTATTCTGCGACATTGACGCCAATGCGGTAATTGAATGCCGCGATGCATCGACGCTATATGAAGTACCTCTTAACCTTCGTGAGCAAGGGTTGGACGATTATGTCGTCAAACATCTGAACCTGTCGGTTGGCGCACCGGACATGACGGAGTGGGAAGCTCTCGTTGCCCGCGTGAAATCGCTCAAGAAGACGACCGAAATCGCGATCGTCGGGAAATACGTTGCCCTTCATGACGCATACCTTAGTATTGTCGAATCGCTTGCGCATGCCGGCATCGATGCCGATGCGGAAGTGAACATCCGTTGGGTTAACGCGGAGGAGGTTACTCCAGGCAACGTGGATAAGCTCTTGGGCGGCATTCAAGGCATTCTCGTTCCCGGGGGCTTCGGGGATCGGGGTATCGAAGGTAAAATTACCGCGATACGCTATTCCAGGGAAAATGGGATTCCGTTCTTCGGCATCTGCTTAGGCATGCAGGTGGCGGTCGTTGAGTTTGCCCGCGGCATGGCTGGTCTGGATGGAGCGAACAGCTCCGAAATCCATCCTGCGACGCCTTATCCCGTTATCGATCTTCTGCCAGAGCAGAAGGATATCGAGGATCTGGGCGGCACTATGCGCCTTGGCTTGTATCCATGCAAGTTAGTGCCGGGAAGCTTGGCGGCGCAATGTTACGGGGATGAGCTTGTTTATGAACGCCATCGTCACCGCTATGAGTTTAATAACGAATACCGCGAGCGTATCGAGTCAACCGGACTGCGCATTTCCGGTACTTCGCCGGACGGCCGTCTGGTGGAAATGGTCGAGCTTCCGGGCCATCCTTGGTTCCTGGCCGTGCAGTTCCATCCGGAGTTTACCTCGCGTCCGAACCGCCCGCAGCCTTTGTTCCGGGAATTCGTGAAAGCGGCTCTCCGCCACTCCGAGGCCTAATTCCAGATTTGACGAGCTTCGATAACTTGATTGCCCAACCGTCTTGGCATTGCGCCTGGACGGTTTTTCGCTGCTGTATCCTTCTAATCAACCGATGTTTGAACCTTTGTAAATTGGGTTATATCCTAATATATTAAAGCACCTCTACATAATTTTTACATGGAAAGAGAAGGAATTTGCGCTATGGGTCACGAATAAGGCTAGGAAAGTGAATCGGGGGGATGAACTCTTTGGATAAAAGAAAATTGTTAATCGTTGATGACCAAGTGGGCATCCGGATATTGCTGTTGGAGGTTTTTGCAACCGAAGGTTACGACACTTTCCAAGCGGCTAATGGACGAGCGGCTTTGGACATCGTAAGAACCCATCGTCCCGATCTTGTATTGCTCGACATGAAGATACCCGGTATGGACGGTTTGGAAATACTCAAGCAGATCAAGGAATACGATCGCAGCATCAAGGTCATTATGATGACCGCATACGGCGAGCTTGACATGATTAAGGAAGCGACCGATTTGGGAGCGCTGATGCACTTCACGAAACCGTTCGATATCGACGAGATGAGGCTTGCCGTTAATATGCAGATGGGAGAAGGCTCTTCGTCACGGTTCGCGACCGGATCATAAAGCTTCTATATAGGGACAATGACCGCCGCAAGCGGGAAACACCCGTTCGGTTTACTTCACAAAGTCATTTTGTGTTATAATAACGCAGTATGCACGTTACGTGAGAAATCGAATGAAAACCGCAGGAGGAATTGTACACTATGCCATTAGTATCGATGACAGAATTTTTACCTCAAGCCAAAGCCGGTAAGTTTGCAGTCGGCCAATTCAACATGAATAACCTGGAATTCGCCCAAGCGATTACCGATGCTGCGATTGAAGAGAACTCCCCTTTTATTTTCGGCGTTAGCGAAGGCGCCCTGAAGTATATGGGAATGGAGTATACGGTTGCGATCGCCAAAGCTGCTGCCGAGAAATCCGGTCTTCCGATTGCATTGCATTTGGACCACGGCAGCAATTTCGATATTGCCATGAAATGTATCCGCGCTGGCTTCTCGTCGGTTATGTTCGATGGTTCGCATCACTCTTTCGAAGACAATATCCGTTTAACCAAAGAGGTTGTTAAAGCCGCTCATGCAATGGGTGTATCCGTTGAAGGCGAGCTTGGAACGATTGGCGGAGTGGAAGACGATATTAGCGTGGATGAAGCGCATGCCGCACTGGCTAAACCGGAAGAAGCGATCCGTTTCTATGAAGAGACGGGCGTTGACTGCCTAGCTATCGCGGTAGGCACGGCTCACGGTATGTATAAAGGCGAAGTTAAAATCCACTTCGATATCATTAAAGAAGTCGTTGCTAAGATTCCCGTGCCGATCGTTCTTCATGGTGGATCCGGCGTTCCTGATGATATGATTCGCGAAGCCATTCAAGCTGGCGCAGGTAAAATCAACGTCAACACGGAGAACCAAGTTGCATGCACTGCTGCGATCCGTGCGGTTCTTGCAAAGGACGCTGACGTAATCGATCCGCGTAAATATTTAACACCGGCTCGCAACGCGATGAAAGCAGTCGTTCAGGAGAAAATTCGCCTGTTCGGAAGCAGCAACAAAGCTTAATTCATACGACATGCTGTTTGTTTCATAATTATGCGCGGGAAAACGTCGTCAGGCGTTTTCCCGTTCCTTCATGTGCCGATGGTTTTCGTTGGCAACAACACGAGGAGGACCATGCTTTCATGGATAAATTGATGGTACGGGGAGGCCGGCCGCTGCGAGGCACGGTCGGAATTAGCGGCGCGAAGAATAGCGCCGTCGCACTTATTCCCGCAGCAATACTGGCAGAATCGGAAGTGAGGTTGGACAACCTCCCTCAGCTCAGCGATGTGGCAGTTTATGCGGAATTGTTAGAGGAGCTAGGGGGCAAGGTAACTTGGAGAGACGACACGATGTCTATCGATCCATCAGCCATGAAATCGATCCCCATGCCGAATGGAAGAGTCAAATTTTTGCGGGCGTCCTATTATTTAATGGGGGCTTTGTTAGGGAGATTCGGCGAAGCGACTATCGGATTGCCAGGCGGATGTAATTTCGAACCGCGTCCGATCGATCAGCATATTAAAGGTTTCGAAGCATTGGGTGCGGAAGTGACCAATGATCATGGAGCAATTCGTATCAGAGCCAAGGAGCTAAGGGGCGCCAAGATTTATCTGGACGTCGTTAGCGTTGGCGCTACAATTAACATCATGTTGGCTGCTTCAAGGGCCAAAGGGCTAACCTTGATCGAGAATGCGGCGAAAGAACCCGAGATTATCGATGTAGCAACGCTGCTTAACGCTATGGGGGCCAAGATCAAAGGCGCCGGTACGGAGACGATCCGGATCGAGGGCGTCCAGGAAATGCACGGCTGCCGACATTCCATTATTCCCGATCGCATTCAAGCTGGAACATACATGATAGCCGCTGCGGCAACCCGCGGCGATGTCCTTATCGATAATATTATTCCGAAGCATCTTGAAGCAATGACTGCGAAATTGCAGGAAATGGGTGTCCACGTTTATGAGATGGACGAGTCCATTCGCGTTGTCGGACAATCGCTCTATGAAGCCGTAGATGTCAAGGCTCTGGTCTATCCGGGTTTTGCCACGGATTTGCAATCTCCGATGACCAGCTTGCTTGCGCAAGCTCGCGGAGTCAGCATATTATCCGACTACGTGTACAACAACCGGTTTAAGCATGTTCCCGAGCTTACCCGCATGGGTGCGCAAATTCGGGTGGAAGGACGTTCCGCAATTATTGAAGGCGGACCGCTCAATGCCGCGAAAGTAAGAGCCGCCGATCTGCGTGCGGGAGCTGCGCTCGTTGTTGCCGCGCTCACCGTCGAGGACGGCACGACTGAAATTAGCGGCGTCGAATATATTGACCGGGGGTATGAACGTCTGGTCACGCAGCTCAGTAACTTAGGCGCGGAAGTTTGGAGACAAGGCTAGTGCTAAGGTTTTGATTTTTGAACAAAAGTGGGGATTCTATTGACCGATTTAATGATGGCCGATCTGGAAGGATTGAAGCTGACGGAGCTGTACAAGCTTGCGAAACAGCACCAAATCAATAATTACGCTCAGATGAAGAAAAGGGAATTGATTATCGCGATTTTACGCGCGCAAGCGGAACGAAGCGGTCTGATGTTCATGGAAGGCGTTCTCGAGGTTTTACCCGAAGGGTTCGGATTCTTGCGGCCGATCAACTACTTGCCGAGTGCCGAAGACATCTACATCTCGGCTTCGCAAATTCGCAAATTCGATTTGCGGACAGGTGATCTCGTATCCGGCAAATGCCGTGCGCCGAAAGAAAGCGAACGATATTTCGGGCTGCTCCAGGTGAATGCCGTTAATGGCGTAACACCGGAAACCGCCGCTGAACGCCTGCACTTTCCCGGACTAACCCCGCTATATCCGCAAACGAAGATTAAGCTCGAAACGTCTCCCACCCATTTGTCCACCCGCATTATGGATCTTATTGCTCCCGTCGGATTAGGCCAACGCGGATTAATCGTTGCTCAGCCCAAAGCAGGAAAGACGCTGCTGCTTAAAGAGATTGCGCATAGCATTTCCGTCAACCACCCGGACATCGATTTATTCGTGCTTCTGATCGACGAACGACCGGAGGAAGTAACGGATATGCAACGTTCGGTCAAAGGGGAAGTCATCGCGTCCACTTTCGACGAAGTTCCGGAAAATCACATTAAGGTGGCCGAACTGGTTCTAGAACGTGCCCTTCGTCTAGTGGAGCATAAGCGGGACGTCGTTATTTTGCTGGATAGCATCACGAGGCTTGCTCGGGCTTACAATCTGGTCGTTCCGCCGTCCGGACGTACGCTATCCGGGGGGATCGATCCGGCGGCATTCCATCGTCCGAAGCGGTTTTTCGGTTCGGCTCGTAATATAGAGGAAGGCGGAAGCCTGACGATACTTGCGACCGCGCTCGTGGAAACGGGCTCGCGTATGGATGATATTATTTATGAGGAATTTAAGGGTACGGGAAATATGGAGCTGCACCTGGATCGCAAGCTCTCGGAACGCCGTATTTTTCCGGCTTTGGACATTAGGCGCTCGGGTACGAGACGGGAAGAAATGCTGCTCGACAAAGAAGCGCTCGATAAGCTATGGGCCATTCGCAAGAGCATGAACGATTCCATGGAGTACGTGGAAGGTTTTCTTAAGAAGCTTTCGAACACGAAGACAAACCAAGAGTTTCTGGATTCGCTGGACACGAGCGGGGGGCCGAGTACGCCTAGCCCATCGCCGAGTTCCAGTGGAGGACGCCGCCCGCGAATCAGCTCCTCGTAAAGTAAAAGCGGAACAACCTCTTGATCGTAATTTAGAGGAGGGCTTAGCCCATGCATCTGGTATACGCATACGAGCAAGGCAATGTATTCCACCATCCGGAGTTGTTCGCCATAGCCCGCAGCGGCAATGATCTCGTTGAGCTTCTCGACGACGAGCTCATTCCGCTGCCTGCCGGCGCGACTTTGGTTGGTCTTCCCTTTACCCGCCCGATCGGCATGGATCCGGTCAGCGGGAAGATGAAGCTGCTCCCCGGTGCCTATCAGGCAGTGGGGGCTTTGCTTCCCCAAGGTTTCACCCGTTATTACGTCCCGGGCTATTCCAAGACCGACAAAACTCAGAAATTCCCATTGTTCGGATATACGGCAGTCGTATGGAAAGACGATGGCTTCTACGTAGCCGCCGGACAAAGCGACGACCCGGAGCCGTGGAATCCCGAAAATTGCGATCGTGCCGAACTGGAAATCCAAGTCGAACGCCTGCTCAAAACTTATCCGGACAATAGGCTTTATAAACATCTGTCCCATTGCGCATTGGAGTACGAATGCCTAACGGCTTCTAATACATTCCTGCAACGCTTCGAGGGAGCAGTCCCGGTGTCCTTCTCCTGCAACGCCGGCTGCTACGGCTGCATTTCCGAGCAACCAGACGACAGCGGGTTCGTTGCGCCGCAAACCCGTCTTAAATTCAAACCGACGGTCGATGAAGTAGTCGATATCATGCTTGAGCATCTGAACGACCCTAGGTCGATTATCAGCTTCGGGCAAGGCTGCGAAGGCGAGCCGTCGACGCAAGCGTCCACGATTATCGAGGCGATGAAACGGGTTCGCACGCAAACCTCGCTCGGTTTCATTAACATTAATACGAACGCCGGATTGTCGGACCACATGCGGGCGATTACCGATGCGGGCTTGGATCTGATGCGGGTAAGCACGATCAGCGCGATCGACGAGCATTACAACGCGTACTATAAACCGCGCGGTTACACGCTGAAGAATGTAGAGAAATCGCTGAGATATGCAACGGATAAGGGTGTTTATACTTCCATTAATTACTTGATTTTCCCCGGGGTGACCGACCGCGAGGAAGAGATCGAAGCGATGATCGGCTTTGCGCGCAGAACCGGTTTGAAATTGATTCAAATGCGTAATCTAAACATAGATCCGGATGCTTATCTTTCCTTAATACCGCCTGCTCAAGGTGAAATTTATGGAATGAAAGCACTATTGGACATTTACCGCCAAGAGCTCCCGGACGTTGTGGTCGGCTCTTATACGCATGTTCCGCCGGCTAGACAACAAGTATAGGAAATGTCTGCCAGAATATCCGCTCGTAAGATCTGACTTGTCAGAAAACCTTCAAGCATGCTATAATCCCATCATGTGTCTATTACTCTGGATCCACATGTTGATTCAGGGCAGAAAGAGGTGAACCCTTTGAAACCAACCATTCATCCGCAATACAATGTGATTACGGCATCTTGCGCATGTGGAAACACTTTCGAAACAGGTTCGATCAAATCGAATCTTAAAGTAGAGATTTGTTCTTCTTGCCATCCGTTCTACACAGGCAAACAGAAGTTTATCGATGCAGGCGGTCGCGTAGACAAGTTCAAGAAAAAATACGGCATTTAATTATGCTACCGATAGCAAGTGTCGACCGACACGCTCGGTAGTCATAAAGATGCGACTGCTAACCAGTGCCGAAAGGCACGCTTAGTCGTCATAAAAAAAGTCTGTATAGAGATAGGCCTCCCTTGAAATCCTACCGGATAAAGGGAGGTTTTTTTCATGCGGAAGCAATGGAAAACAATCGCGTTAATGATTGCCGCAGCGTGTTCGCTAATCGTCGTATCGGGATGCGGCAACAATAATGGAACAGCGAACAGAAATGGCGTGAGGACGCAAAGCTACGGCGATGACGGTTATTTGGGAATGACGAACAGTTATCCTAGAATTCCGGGCCATAACATGGCAAGTAATTACAGTTCGGACATCGGTTTAATGAGGCAGTCGATTATCAATGTACCAGGTGTCGCCGATTCGAACGTAACTTTTAACGGAGCGGAAGCCTATGTGACCATCAAGCTCCAGCCCGGTTTACAAGCAAGGGAGATTCCGACGGTAGAACGGCAGGCTGCGTCGGTTCTTCGGTTTAATTTCCCCCGGTACACCATTCACGTCACATCCATGAAGCGAGATTAGCGGAGAGGGAACGATTCCCTGTGGTTGCACTTCCCTCTGCAATTCGCTATACTTAGCTTTGCCGTGCTAGACGGGGAGGTAGCGGTGCCCTGTAACTCGCAATCCGCTCCAGCGAGGTTGAATTCCTGTTTTAGGTTTTGTGATGCAGGTTCCGGTAAGTTTCGTGCCGTGTTGACGGCAGGGTCCTCCGCGAGGGACGGCCATGAACCCGGTCAGGTCCGGAAGGAAGCAGCCATAAGTGGTTTAGTTTTTGTGTTGGAGGGTAGCTCGGCCTGAGCGACTCACTCTTATTCGGCTGGATCACAATTATCGAGATCAGGTGCACGGTCCTTATAATCAAATACGTGTTCTCTAATAGCATGAATGGAGCATCTAGGCGTAAGCAACAATTCGCCGGGTGCTTTTTTTGTTGCGTAGCCATAGAAAATACTTCTAGCGTCATAGGTCGGAAGGAGGGAATATAAGCTTATATACCGAATATTTACAATTGGGCTTGCTCGTTGACCGGAGGTGAGACGAAAGATGGACGAACCGGCATTGCTCGCGGAAGGCAATACCTTTTCAACAAAGCAGGAGCTCTATATTCAGAGGTTTGCGAATCGTTTTCTGGCTATGGAGGGAACGGGCGTACTCATATTGGATTCGGAATTTCGCATTGTAGAAATCAGTGAAATGATTTGTTCCGTGTTTGGCTGCATTAGGGCCGATATTCTGGAGAAGCCCATAGAAGAATGGTTTGAGATGCTTTCTCTATATCCCCAGCCTTTCGATCGAAGCTTGCTTGAGGGCAACGGATTCCGCAACCGCGCTCTAAGCTGGCCTGCAAGCAATAAACAAAACCATGAACTAATGCTTGACGGTGAAGTGCTTCGGAGTAATGGGGTATTGCACGGGGCGTTTGTCCTCTTCCGGGATGTGTCGCATTTGATGACTTTGGAAGAGCAGATCCGACGTTCGGACCGTTTGAAGACCATCGGTCAAATTGCGGCTGGCACGGCTCATGAAATTCGTAATCCATTAACGGCTATCAAAGGGTTCATACAGTTATTAAATAAAACCTTAACGGAACGAAATATGAGCAAAGAGCTTGAGTTTGTAAGCATCGTGTTATCCGAGCTTGAAAGGGTCAATGATCTGGTCAGCGAATTTCTATTGTTGAGCAAGCCGAAAGAAATCAAGCAGGTTTCGATGAGAATCGGACTCGTGCTGCAAGAAATCCTCCCGATGATTCGTAATGAGGCGTTGTTGTACAATGTAACCGTGCTTCATTACCCCAAACCGGAATTGCATCCGATTATGGCTGACAAAGAGTTATTGAAACAGGTGTTTCTGAATTTGGGGAAAAATGCAATCGAAGCGATGAGCGGAGGAGGGACTTTAATAATTCGCGAATGCAGTCATCCCGATCAGTCCGGAAAAATTGCGGTTGAAATTTCAGATACCGGTTCAGGAATAACTACGGACGCTCTTGAGAAGGTATTTGATCCCTTCTTTACGACGAAACCGCAAGGAACGGGGTTGGGTCTCTCGGTTTGCCAACGGATCGTCCACGATTTGGGCGGAAGCATCGATGTGTCTTCTAGCGAAGCCGGAACTCAATTTACGGTATGGCTGCCTTACGCTGCGGGAGAGATGGACCGGCAAAACAAAGCTGGCGGTGGAGAGCGAAGTTCCGATGATGTATAATGGATGAAACGGCAAGCTGACGGGAGCGACAAGCAATGGCACATCTTGCTTTGTACCGGGCCTGGCGTCCCCAGACGTTCCAGGACATGGTCGGGCAGCATCATATCGTACAGACCCTGCAAAATGCAATTCGCGAAAATCGACTCTCCCATGCGTATTTGTTTAGCGGACCGAGAGGTACCGGAAAAACTAGCGCTGCGAAGATACTGGCTAAGGCCGTCAACTGCGAGCGCGGCCCGGCGACGGAGCCTTGTAACGAATGCTCGCAATGCGAGCGCATCACAAGCGGTTCAGTCATGGACGTTGTCGAGATCGATGCGGCATCCAATCGCGGGGTTGAAGAGATTCGCGACATCCGCGATAAAGTAAAATACTCGCCAACGGAAGTGCGGCGAAAAGTGTATATTATCGATGAAGTACACATGCTGACGACGGAAGCGTTTAACGCGCTGCTCAAAACTTTGGAAGAACCGCCGGGTCATGTCATGTTCGTTCTGGCCACGACAGAGCCTCATCGCCTGCCTCCAACGATCATCTCGCGTTGCCAACGCTTTGATTTTCGCCGAGTCTCATTAGAGGAACAGACGGGTCGCCTTCGGGAAATATGCACGGAAGAGCAAATTGCCGCAGAGGAAGAAGCGCTCCGGTATATCGCCCGTTTATCGGACGGGGGAATGCGTGATGCTCTGAGTTTACTGGACCAGATATCTTCCTTTACCGGCGGCCAAGTCAGCCTGGAGCAAGCAATTGAAGCAACCGGGGGGCTGCCTTCGGAGCAGTTCGCGAGGTTAGCGACCGCCGTACGAGAGAGCGATGCCGCCAAAGTGTTGAACGAGATTGACGATATGATGAAGGCGGGTAAAAGCGCGGACAAATGTTTGGAGCAGCTCATGCATTACTTCCGGGATTTGCTGTTGGCTCAATTGGCGCCAGATGCGGGAGATTCCTCGGGGCGGGTCGCGGATCCGGCCGAGTTGAAGGTAATGTCTAACGGATTTTCCCGGGAGCGGTTATTTGCTATCATTGATTTGTTGAATCGTTATCAGAGTGAAATGAAATATGCGGCCCATCCGCAGACGATGTTCGAGATTGCGCTCTTAAAGCTATGTTCGGACAGCTCGAACGTCGAACTAAATGCAATAAAAAGCGATTCGTCGGATGGACGTTCGGAAGGCGCCTCTGTCGGCAGGGGGGAGCTTCAGCAGCTGAAGCAGCAAATCGCAAGCTTGGAGAACAAGCTGGGAGCGTTGCTTAGCGGCAGTGGCGGTTCTTCTTCGGCAGCGGGAGCATCTATTTCGACCGGAGGCGGTGGCGGGAGCGCGAATACCAGGACGAATTCGTCGCATGGCAATGGCGGAAGCTCTAACAATGCGCCGCGTGCCGTTGCTATCCCCCGCTTAAAGTTGAATGCCTATGTAGATGCGCGTACTTCTTCGACCCAATCTTTAGCCAAATGGCCGCAAGTTCTTCAGAGGGTTAAGGAAGAAAGGGTAACCGTTCACGCCTGGTTAGTGGACGGCGAGCCAGTCGCATTCGCCGAGAATACGATGGTCGTAGCGTTTCGGAATACGATTCACCGCGAAACAACGGAGAAGCCGATGAACAAAGGGGTAATCGAAGGGGTATTAAGCGCCGTCTTCGGGAATCCTACGCAGCTTATCACCATCATGCAGAAGGATTGGCAGGATGCGTTGGCGGAAAGCTCGGGTAAGCCTGCTGCGGATCAAACGGTCGGCGAAGCGCTTCAACTCGTGCCTGAGGATGAAGCTGGAGCACAAGAGGAGCCTTGGATCGACGAGGCGGTTCGCTTGTTCGGGGAACAATTAGTTACGATTAAAGACGATTAGGAGGAATAAACGTATGAACAACATGAACCAAATGATGAAACAAGTGAAGAAGATGCAGGAGCAAATGATGAAGGCCCAGGAAGAATTAGGTGCCAAAACGATCGAGGGCACGGCCGGCGGCGGTGTCGTCACGGTTTCGATTAACGGACATAAGAAGCTTCTGGACATTAAGATTAAACCTGAAGCTGTTGATCCTGAAGATATTGAAATGCTGCAGGACCTTGTCCTTACGGCGGTTAACGATGCGTTGACCAAAGCCGATGAGCTGGCGAATCAGGATATGGGCAAGTATACCGGCGGCATGAAGATCCCCGGATTGTTCTAAGCTTACCCGCCGGGAAACGATGATTAGAGGAGATTAGAGCCCTTGTTTTATCCAGAACCGATTGCCAAGCTGATCGACTCCTTCTCCCGCCTTCCGGGCATCGGACCGAAGACGGCGGCTAGGCTTGCTTTTTTCGTATTGCGCATGAAGGAAGAAGAAGTGATCGATTTCGCCAAGGCGCTTGTTAACGTTAAGCGAAATCTGACCTACTGCTCCGTCTGTTGCAATATTACGGATACCGATCCTTGCCGGATTTGCTCCGACAAGGCGAGGGACGTTTCAGTGATCTGCGTCGTTCAAGAACCGAAAGATCTGGTAGCCATGGAGAGAACTCGTGAATACCACGGACAATATCATGTTCTCAATGGCGCTATTTCTCCAATGGACGGCTTGGGTCCTGACGACATCCGCATAGCCGAATTGGTAAGACGTCTCGGAGATGAGCGGGTACAGGAGCTGATTCTTGCAACGAATGCGAACATCGAAGGCGAAGCGACGGCGATGTACCTTTCTCGTTTGGTTAAACCCTTTGGAATTAAAGTAACCCGTATCGCTCATGGATTGCCGGTTGGCGGTGATCTGGAGTACGCGGATGAGGTTACGATCTCCAAAGCTTTGGAAGGTCGCAGGGAATTGTATTAACATGCTTATTTCGAATTACGTTACGTTTTGGCGCCCTCGGGCGTCTTTTTTTATTGATTCGGAAAGGTTTTGCATTAATAGTTCTAAAGAAATTTATCGGCGCATAGAAATAATAGTGGGTTGTCCCAATGGGACGGCACCGTGTGAAGACGCGGGAGGGATTGTCGTGCAGCTTAACGGTAAGCGCGGGTTGAATGCTGTAGAATCGATTGAACGGAAACGGCTTATTGAGGATGTTCGCAAAGCGGAACAGGAATGGAACCTTGCCGAGTGGAGATTCCAGAATGCCGTCGGGGATGACCATGTTGATTACGCCATTTATTGCTTGGAGGCTGCGGAGAAGAAGCTGGACATGATACTTAGAAAAGCGAAATGGCAGTGGAGTCATTCGGCCGCTCTAGAGGAAAGAAGGGGCATGGGATGAAGACGTTTTGGCTGATTCTCCTTATCGTGTCTGCTTCTTCCTTAGGTCTTGTGCTGCTGCGTCAAAACGTTCCGAAGGGTTGGATGATGCGCTTCGGCGTTCATCTTATAATGGCGGCGATGGCAATATACGCGCTTAATTTCTCGGGATGGATGACGGGGTGGTATGTTCCTCTGAACCCCGTTACGATCGGCACGGTTGCTGTACTGGGGTTACCGGGAATAGCCCTTGTTCTAGGCCTGCAATGGACGTTAATTGTTTGATATGCCCGCGGGAGCGGGTATTTTTATATTGAGTAAGGAAAATTGGATATAATCTTTATTCAGATTATCCCCTTTTTTCGGTTGACGGGCTGCATACGGATATGATACATTAGTTCTCGCGCCTCTTGGGTAAGCTTAATTGCCGATAAGGAACACGATGATATGGCAGAAATTAGTTGTTGCAAGTCGTGTGGGCGCTATGGTATATTATAAAAGTCGCCGTTAGCGCGGATGACGAAAAACGAAACACAAATTGTTCTTTGAAAACTGAACATTGAG